>ENA-UPSY01001529-UPSY01001529.1-human-gut-metagenome-genome-assembly--contig:-NODE-1529-length-23694-cov-60.982259_pt1 | contig 23694 bp, 35 predicted proteins | sample MGYA00250044_ERZ773365 | MGnify/ENA primary metagenome ERZ773365 (study PRJEB29103, sample SAMN06111932) | human gut metagenome | biome: human gut; feature: ankylosing spondylitis patient; material... | reverse complement strand
TTGGGTGACTCCTAAATCTCTAGCAAGCTGGCAGGATGGAACGCCTTTCTTGTGTGTCAAGAACATCCACGTGGCTATGAACCATTTTTGAAGTGGTATCCTTGTTCCTTCGAAGAGCGTGTTAGTTTTAACGTTGAAATACTTTCCCGTGTTCTTGCACTTGTAAACCTTTGATTCGGGATCGAAGGGGGACGTGATGCCATCTTTCCACCTTATGTTTTCTAGGTGATCGAGACAACTATCCTCGTCCGGGAAAGCGGTCATTAAATCGGTGATAGATTTAAACTTTAAAACTAACATAATGATTTAACTTTCAGCAAATATAGTAAAATTTGGGGGATTTTGGAAATATATCAAGTGTAATCTTCTATATAGTTACCTTTCATAAAAAGGGGAGGATGTCACCCCTCCCCTCAACACCTAAATTTGATACCATGCTTCTGACACAAAGCGTGGATGACCCCCGAACGAACGGGGGAGGGACGTTGAACTAAAAGAGTTATAAACATTGTTAGGATACAGATTACAGAATAACGTCCCTTGCCTCCGGCTCATCCTCTAGGTGTCTCACGACAATGCTAGTCAAACAATACAAAAATGAATAATGAGTTAACTTTCACTCAAAGTTAATACTTTTATTTACAACCTCAAAGAACACACCGATTCTTTACCGTGCATATACCCCCACCAACCCCTAGAACCTTAACATGACCTCTAATATATATTACTATATATACTATACTAGATATATACTAACTATACTATATATAGTATAATACTACCATAACTATAACTATAACTATAAAAGTATATATGGTAGGAGGAGATGCAGGAAGGGAAGAACGAGTACCAGCATGGTTATGATGAATCTTATCACTAAAGATCATCGTGGCTTGATCCCGACCCTACCGTGAAAGGGAGGTTAGTATAATAGTCTCTCGACCATGCAGTGACCAAGTTGTCGTCGTCCGGCATTGCTTGGATTTCCCTAGGATCATCACCGTAAGTTGGAACTTTTGGGCTGGCTTGAATATTCAAGAGTGATTGCCCGGGGGAGGGGTGGTTCCAAAATAACCCTCGCTACTTCCCTCCTTGCCGGGCATTAAAAAACCCGGCCTTGAGCAAATCCCTAATCAAGTACCGGGGTTTTCTACTATATGGTTAGTAGGAAAAAGTTTCTTATGCCATTGTTACTCTCTTGGGGATTTGCGTAGTAACGATGCAAATATACAACTTAATCTTTAAATTCCAACTTCCGTTGCAAATCTTTTTCATCCTCCCCCACCGCTTTTTCAACTTCTTCCTCGAAATCCTTGGTGTCTTTCTTCTTTAGGGTGGGATCGGATACCCATTCAAGGGCGTAGAATCCCTTGTAGTACTCGATACCTTTCACGGGTTCTAGCCGGTACCTCCCCACCCGCTCTTTCTTGTCTATATCGTTCATCGTGAACATCTTTGAAGCATTCACGTAAGCCGATCCTGCCTTGCTCCGTTTTATCTTGAACGATTCGTTATCGTTTTTCGTGAACTTGAAATATAACCTTTCGTCATTCCCCATGCCTATGGTGATACCGTCATACTTGGAGAAGTAATCCATCGTCTCCTTGTATATGCTTACCATCCCGTTGCCGTATATACCAACGTACAGTTCGGATGGTACGTTCTTGAAAATTTTGATGTCTAACATGATTCGTCTTTTTTTATATAGTTATCCGGTATTAAAAATTCAACTTTATTTTCCTCGCATATATTTACGAAGTTTTCATCTATCGTGAGGGAGGGGTTTGCCAGTTCGAGATTACTCGCCGTTATCGGCATCCCCCCCACCCTGTACTCGTACCATCCACGCAACAAGGACTTGTACGATAAATCAACGCTGAAATAGGTTCTGGCAATGATGCCTGTCCAACCTTTATCAAGTAGTTTCTTGAGTAACAGGTAGTCTTTACTCCAAGCGTACTCGGACATCTTGTTTAATTCGATCACGGGCATGATAGTGGCATTTTATTCTTGTAAGTTATTATCGTGTCCCTCTTGACGAGGATGGAATCAACGTATGTTTCCTGTATGTTCACGTCCACCTTCCCCCTCATGAAATCCAAGACTGTTGGTCTATTGAGAAGTATAATCATGCAAAAACCAAAGCCAATTAATATTCCACCAAGGCATGATAATGATGATCGCCCACGCTCACCTTTCACGAGTATTGATGTACAATATACTGTGATTCCAATAACTATAATTGGAAAAGAGACTGCAATATTAATCATTTTCCCTCCTCTCTTTAACTATTTTACAAGCCTGTTTTAATCCTTCTTCCAATGCTTCCTCGTATGTATCAAAATCTTTAGCTTTAAAACAAACAACCTTTCTCGATATTGATATAATATCCACAATCCATCCTCTTTTAAATGCCATCATATCTACTGATACATACATATCATGTTTTTCCCTTAACCACCTTGATAAAGCGGTTTGGGTGGGGGCGGGTATATCACCTTCCGATAATTCTTCGGGCGGGGTCTCTATGTAATTTATTAATGCTCGGTCGGGGGATGGTGAATACATTAATGCTCTTGGTACAAGATGATTCTCCCCATAAATATATAGGTGGGTAATATTCTCGTTAAAGCCCACATCCAACGCCAGTTTTGCCGTTTCAAGACTTACTATTTGATCCATGATTATAATGGTTTAGATACTTCACGATAAAATAATGCTGCCTCTTTAATGTATTTGTCTACATCTTCATCTTCTATATAGTTTTGCATATAGATGTCCATAAGCATTTCATAAATATCCTCTGGCTCCATGATTACCATTATTATACCTAGAGATATATCAACAGTTTCTTTTGATGGATGTTCTTGGATATTATCAATAAATGCCTGTTTAACTTCATTTATCATTCCCATGACTATACCTCTTGTTTAAGTTTATTTACTATCCACTCCCCGAAGTCATCTTGTATTTTATCTGCCTCCCTGTATGGTAGGTTTAAAGCTCCGCCACCAGTTAAATGTCCCCATCCACGGATAAGCATGACTTCTATGCCATCTATGGATACTTGCCCGGATGGATCGTACTTTACTTCTCTCTTCACGGGCTTGTCTGTCTTGCCATTAAGGATGTCGATTATTAGTTGTTTGGATTCTTGTGGCATTTTCACCATCCAGTCAAAGCATCGTACTCCTTCTTTTGTCTTAACCCCTATCCCGAAAAAGTCGTGGAAGGGGGGCTTGTATATCTCGTCAAATTTCATACTTGATATTGTTTATCGGTTTCTTCTACTTCAATGAATATCACGCTATTATCGTCTTCCATAAAGAATTTACTGCAATGACCAACCACGTGATCATTAAGAAAACCGCATCCATTTTCTGAGAATAGTTGCAAGAAACAATTATCACAAGTACCCCAATCCTGTTCCACGCACTTCAACGTCTTGAGTCCGAACTGGAAGGTTTCGCCTACTTTATATTCTGTCTTTGCTATAATTATTTAGTGTTAAGAGTAGTCCAATCACAAGTTGTTAAAACTTGTCCATCGTTTACCTTTTGAGTAGTCAAGTTGATTATTTGAGACCAAATATATTCTTCCATTATTTCCTTCTTTTAAAGTGATACAATAATTGTTGTGTTACAGGTTCGTTCGTGCCTATCTTGTAACCTGACAGGCATCCGGTGATGGGGGTGACGGCAACCAATTCATACCCCCACTTCCCTTTTTTCTTGGTGATCAAGTCAGCGATGGAATCATGATTTATCCATGCTACTTTATTGTGGTACGTAGTGCCATTAATTGATACTCTATTGTACTTGATGGGCAGTTGTACTATATAACATTCATATTCCCATTCATTGGAGACGAGACCTCCCATCAACAAGAATGAGATTATGATAGCTGCTATTATTTTAATCGTCATATTGAAAATTTTATAAACTCGTTATACGTTATCTTCCCATGTTCAGTGATATAATTCAATACCTTGTCAACTGGAATGTTTACCGGGAGGTCGTGTCCAATCTCGAACACGAACACGAATCCTTCCGGTGGTTGATCACATATCGTGATGTCATCTAATAATTCTTCCTTGTCTCCATCGTACCCGGACAAGTCAATATTGTGCTTGAAATGATCTAGCACTCCATGCAACGCCCAGTCCATGTTATATTTATAGTAAGAAGCACTAATCAATAAATCTTTAGCTATACGCGTGGATAATGGGGTGGTGTCTTTTTTATTCATAGTATTTTTTGTAATAGTCAATCATCTCTTTCATAGCCTTGTAAGCGTACTCCCCCATCATCTTGGTTGAATGGTAGGGGGAATCTTTTCTCATTGCTATGCTATGTATGCGTATGGCCATTGCTTGAAACAATTCTAAGTATTCTTCCAAGTTCTCTCTTCTTGTCTCGTCAATGGCTTGATCATCTGTCGGGTATATATGACCGACAATATCATACACGATGTCTTGTAAATCTCTGTTTTTCATAGGTCGGATAGGTTGGGGGTGGGTGAATTTAATATTGAATCTACCAAGCTGGAAATACTAGTGGTCCTAGATTGAAATATATCGTTATTGTATCTACATTTGGCGTCATTAGCACATATCTTTCGTTGTTCTTCACATAACTTATCCGAGAATACTTGTAATGATTCCTCGAATACGGTCCAGTAGAATTGTTGAACTAGAAAAACGAATGTTAATAAATGTTCTTGCGGGGGTACTTGTTCTTTAAGTTTCTTCTCGTAATCCGGACAAAACTTTTTAAAAAACTCTTCTTGTGTCATAATCAATGTTTTAATTTTTGGTCACCTTATCTATAAGGCGAGCAGATATTTACGATTTGCTTCCGACAATCATGTCGTCAGCAAGTTGGTAGAGGGGGGATTATTTTTCTCTTGTTCATGTCTTTTAATGATGTAATTTACTGCCTTTTCCGAGTTCATGTGTCTTCTAGCAATGTCGAAGGACTCCTCTATTGGTAACGTGTCAAGATATTTAACCTTTGAGGTGGGGGAGAGTTTACTGAAATTGAACATCTTGTAAGTATTGTTATCAGTGGCAACAAGAGGGAAGAACAATTCTTGAACTTCATCGGATAATTTAGCAAAGTTCCTTCTGAAGAAATCTTTAATTTTATCATTGGTATCTATCCTGTTAACAAGTATTTTGGCAATGTTATTCAAGAGATCATCGTTTATTTTCACATACTTGTCAATGCTAACAAGTATTATCCACTCCCCCCTCTTCTCTCTTATCGTTTTAAGTATCTCTTCTTCAACATCCGGGTCGTTAATGTAAGGATTCTTGCACCACTCGGAGAGGGGATACCCTTTAAGACGAATATAGTTACACGCTCCCCACTCGTAATTTTCACCGTTCTCAAGATACTTCGGGTTACGAATGAAATCCATTAAACGACCCTTGCTCATGTGTACAGGTAAAATGTAGTCATCCAATAACTCGATAGCTTGGTTTAATCCAAGCTCCTTGAACACTATTCTAAGAATCTCCCTGTCATCGTAATAGTTTATGATTAACGCTTTAACGAAACTACCGTGTGAAGTGATACACACCGATCGGGTGGGGGAGAATCCTAGCGTGTGCATGATGTCACTAATCAGGTTATAACAACATACTACATCGTTAACGTCCTTGTCTCTCTCCCACCTCTTTCTTATTAATTGCAAGACGAGATTCGAGTTATCATTTTGATCTCGTTTATCTCGTAATTCCTTGATTTTAGAATTGGCTTCTAACCTTAGTTCAAGGTTAGCGATTTGCTTGTTTTTATCGTCCATGATCGTTTTGATTCGATCGCTAACAAGCTCGTTAATATCTAGTGTTAAATAATTCTCTTCCATTGCAGATAGTGATAAATTTACTCTTTATTATTCCATTCCCCCATCACCACCCTTACCAGTTTTATGATGAAACACGCTACTAGCAAGGAGGTGATGGGATACTCGTTAATTAACTCGAAGAACTCTCTCATCTCTCGGGTATTTTGGTGTTGTTCACTTCTCTCAACCACTTCCGGTAGGACTTGATCTTGTCCCCCGCCCCGTAAAGTCGCAGCATGGTGACGTGCCACTCGTACAACTGCCTTTTCATTCGCTTGTTCTTGATCCTAGCTCTCATGTTATTCCGGGTCATTAATCATTCCTAGTAAATGCTCGTTGCCCTCGTATGGAATCCATTTATTCCATCCTAACCCACCAACGCTTATCATCACGTTAATATTATTGATGTACCCGAATTGAACCGGACACCAAGGTTCTGTGTCTTTAAATCTAGCAAGGCATAAATCCCACGGTTTGAACTCGTGTGCCGGTTTCTTCTCCACGTCCTCTACCTGTTTCGTTTCCGGGTTCCATCTCTTCCCGTTTTCTCGTAATAAATCGTGCATCAACTCTATCTCGGAGGTGAGGGAGGGTCTAATTGCTTTTACTAATACTTTATCGTCACAACATGAATCGAAATATAGCTCCTTATCAACCATGTTAAATAGCACGTGATAGTTAACTGGATTTGCTTCTCCTTTCACGTATGACTTGTAAATAAGCACGTAATTAATATCTCTCGATTCCATGGTCACGTATTGCCCGTCCTCGTAGGTCAAGTACCAAGGTAATTTCAATTGTAAATCATAAGATGGGCAACCACCTGAATACCTGCCTTCGATAGTAAACGAACGAGTAAACGAGCTACTAGTTTCTTCGTTAAAATAAACACCTATCAATGGGAATATACCTTTTGCATCATATTTTATTATCTCGTACTCGGTTTTATAATCATCCACTATTTTCCCCTCCACTTCCCCGTTTTGGATTTTCTTCGCTAGTTCTAAATCGAATGATACTGTAACTGTTTTCATAGCATTTCTATTATAGGGTATTCAAAATCAATATCAAAGTACACCTCTATTCGAGAGGTGTAAAACAAGTCTACTAGTTCGGCATACGTTAACTCTATCGTGTACACGAAAGTTGATTGACCCGGGACCCTAGGCACTTCTTCTAATTTCAAGTCTAGGAGGGGAGGTTTGCAACTCTCGATAGCTCTCTTTGCTATCTCTCTCTGGTCATCATCCCCTACCCCGTATGTCGTGTGGTAACCATGCAAGTAATTATTCTTGTTACTTGTCACCACGAATTTCTGTATCTCCATATGCTTGTAATTTACGTTTGTGAAATTCTATCATGCATCTCGTCACCCTTTCCTTGTCTCCCCTCATGAGGCAACCGAAATCAAACACTTCTTTCATGATCTCGTTACATAATGTCTCGTCATTTTTTAGCTTTCTACCGTGTGTTTCCATGAACACCCCGAAGGTTAAACTAGGTTGAACTAGTTGTGTGGTTGTCCTGTATTTTTTCAAGTCCATGCTCACGTGTATACATCTCGCCTTGCATCCAACCGTTAATTTTTTCTTGACGGTTGAAGTGTTCTTGTACCCGTGAGCGTCCAGCAATGATTGCAACTCTATAAGTTGAGTTATGTTTCCTCTTATCGTGTGTATCATATTATCCAGTTATCTCTTAACAAAGAATTCATCTTGTAAATAACTTGATTCAACGTGAACCCGGTCACCCGTAGTGTTGAATCGTATTTTATCTCCCATTCCATGTTATCTTTCAAGAAGTTAACGCTCAAGTAACAAGGGTTGTGATACCTGTCATCTCGAACGAGGGAGTATCTTCTTGCCGTCTCGCTGTCCTCGTTGTTGGAAAACAGGATCGGTGGTGGTAGTTCTACTTGCATATTTATTCACTTAGTAATTGACTGAAAGTCTTGTTCCCGTACACCGTGTCTTCTAGTCTCACCCTCTCGAACATTCCCTTGTCCATGAATGAACGAATGTCTTCCGGCTTGCGGGTGGGTGGGAACATCCGGAACTTGGATGGGGGGATGTCATTTTCCATCGTGACAACCACCACCCCGAGACACTTGTAAACGTTAAACTTGATAGAGGCGTATATAACGGCTCTTTTCACATCGTTCAATAGTTTAGTCGTGACTAGTGATGATAGTTGATTGTAGAGCCTGTAAACGGCCTTCTTGTCGAATCCTGTTACCTTCTCGATCACGGGGAGGGGGACTTCTTCCATTTTCAAGGCCACGGCTATCATCTTCTGGCTGCCCTCAACTAGCCGGAGTTCCTTCATGAGATTGTCAACGTTAATTTCCATCATCTTTTTGTTGTATGTTATAAACCGTTCTAAGTGACACGTTGAACACGCTGGCCACGATCTTCTTGTCCATGCCAACGGATAACAACGCCATGATGTCAGCCTCCATTGAAGGGGTCACTTGTCGAACTTGTCCTCTCTTAATCCTATCCATGTCAAGAAACGATAAAAGGGTTGGGGGTGTAATCTAATCGTGAGGGTGAGAAACGCCACGGTTCCCATGAAACCCAGTATCATTTCCCCCTCGTTCTCGCAGGCGATCCAGAACCCGGCACTGAACAGGAGTCCTCCCCACGAGATCAATCTCGATAATAACATGACGTAATCAATCATTCCCGGTTGGTTTAAGTTGTGATAGCTCGGCTCGCAGGCTTTCCACTTGATCGCACCCGTTATCTTTTTCTTCTGGCTCCATGTTAATGGATTCAAGGTACGCCTTGTAAGCCTCCGGCCATTCTTGTTCTAGCTTTCTAGTGGTTCCTATCGTGTTCAGAGTGCAGTTAATCCTGTTAGTCATCTGCTTGATGTCTTGTTTCACGCTCTTTATTTGGTTCACCATGTCCTCGCATTGCATGGACGCCTTGTCTATCACCGTGTCGTTCTCTGACACGAACTCGCCAAGGGTGATGTACTTGTCGCTGTAATCGAGATTCCACAGGTAGATGTATTTTGTCGTTTTCACGAAACCGCTATTCTCTTTCACGAAAGGTAGCAATTCTCTTGGTGTCTCCCCGTCAATGATTTTAACCATCCTTTCCCCGATCTGTTTCTTGATGTCTTCTATCTTGCTCGTGAGAGGTTCTAGTAATCTTTCCCGGATATTCTTGATGTCTTGTTGTGATAATTTCTTGTGTCTCATGATGTTATGTTTTTAAACTAGTTTCTTGTACCTTCTTCCATCCATTGTAAAAGTGTCCTCGATCTCCATGTCAACGGGTGATAGGAGGTGGAGGATGTTGTATTTTATAGCCTCTATCCCGGTGTACAGCTCCCCTCCCTTCAACGTTCTTGTTACCTTCCCGTTCTTCCTCACGGTCATGTTATCGAGGCGGGAGGGGGTTATGTAATACCTTCGTTTCATTTCAATTATTAATCAAACCTTTGATAAATGATTCTAGGCAACTATGTACCTGATTACGCTAGTATTTTTTCGAATTTTAATTTATCTGAAGCGTACTGGATCGTGTTCAAGTCCCATCTTCGAACAATAGAATTGTCCTTTATAACACATTCCACGGTTGAGCAACAATTTATATACGATTTATTGTAAGCTTCTACTGTCGAGTTGTCGTAAGCTTCTACTGTCGAGTTGTCGTAAGCTTCTACCGTTGATCTATCGTAAGCATTTACAGTTGAGTTACCGTAAGCCTTTACCGTTGAGTTGTTGTAAACTTCTACCGTTGATCTATCGTAAGCTTCTACCGTTGATCTATCGTAAGCTTCTACCGTTGAGTTGCCGTAAGCCTTTACAGTTGAGTTACCGGAAACCAACAAGAATCCATTCTTAACAGATACATTGTGATAAATTTTATTTTCAGAAAATATTTCCCCGTAATTGTCGATCAACTCGCCATCTAACACGTCATTACGACAACACCACCAGAAATTATCCTTGATAACATCGCATAATGTTTCTATATTCTCGCTTTGATAGGCTCTCTTGTATTGTCCGGAACAGGCTCTCGCCTTGCGCGCTCTTTCGAGTATTTCATTTTTTATTTCTTCAAACTGGTTCATCGTGTTTAGTTTTTAGGTGTTTTCTTGAAATATAATGCAATTTGCCGTACGGTTACTATTTCTTTTTCATGTTCTTGTAAATGTAAATCAGATCGAATCTCTCTAGGTCGGTATGTTCAACCTTGTATCCCCACTTCTTGAACTGCTCGAATACTCGTTCAAGTCCCGATCTTTTCCACGAGACGAACATATCCTTTTGTCTTCGGAATCCTATCGTGGACTTGCTTCTCCACATCAATCCCCTCGTGCATTGATCCAGTAACCCGGCCACGCATTCCGTGCGCTTGTCGTAGCCGCACCCGCTACACCTGTAAGAGAAGTACTTGATGTTGCCGTTTTCCTCTATCACTCTAGCCGTGCCGTTAGAATTGTTCCCCCACGTTTTACTTCTTACCCACTTTATCTCTATCTTTATTTCAACGGGGATGGGTTCTTTCCTCTCTTCTCTCGCCTGTTCTTTCCATTTCCGTTGCTTTCTCTCGATCTCGACAAGGCGTTTCTCGTCATCGGTGAGGTGGGGGTGGCCTAGTAGTTTGCAGATATTGGTAGTTGTTACTCTCTTCCCGCTCTTCTCTATCTTGTTGAAGGCGGATTTAATCTTTCGAGCGGTGTATTCTTTATTTTCCATGTTACTTGCTATTTACTTGTTTCTTCTACTCATCCATTCCGTAACGGTGGAGTAAATCGTGATATAACGTTTTCATAATAACTTATTTTCGTTTGGTTTTAAATGAGAATATTATTCCTCTTTAAATTCTTGCATTACATCAGTAATCAACTGATCTATTTCATCGGGAGACAAGAACTTTTTCCCAGATTTTCGTTGTTTTCGTAATTTATTCTTGTATAATTTACCGATGTACGCATTAGCCTTTTTGTACCTATACCGCCAGATTCGATTTCGAGGATCTGTTTCAGGTGGTGTCTCTTGGTTTATTATTTTTTTTTGCCTGTCTTAAATTCATGTTCATTTCTTATTACTTTTGTTTGATTTTAATTGATCATACTTTTCTCTCACTTTTCGATAAAATTCCTCTTGCTTCTTAGTGAACGGCATGAATGAATGGTTTAGCCAACGACAGATGTAGTAGGGTTTGTCATCGAAGTAATCCTTCTTGTCGGAAGTTATCAACCAATCAATCGGGTTACCATTCCTTCCTGTTTTTTCTCTTGCGAGGATGAAAGCATCAATCAACTTAGGATATTTGAGCAATCCAATATAGTTACTCGTAAAATTAGTTTTCGGGCACACGATACAACCTACACGCCTAGAGTGTTCGTATTCGGGATTGACAGGGAGATTATACTTATGTATGTAGTCCCACACATCGCCGTCCGTCCAATCAACAATGGGCATTAGCTGTATAACACTTGCCGTTCCCACCGATTGGCAAGTTTCTACAAAGTATTCGTTTACAAGGTGCTTGTTTTTTTTGAGTATGGTTTTATTCTTAGCCGAAAATGCCGTGCGTTTTGATCGAGCTCTACTTTCAGCCTTGCGAACGCCGACAATAGAGCATTTATCTATATAGTTGTGATTATGCTTGTAGTTACTACAGCAATAAGCGACTTGAACGGTCGGCAACAAGCCTCCGTGATTTCTCCAAATGTTTTCAATGAAGCCGAACTTGTAATCCCTGCGCCAAATCACATCGGGATAATACTCACGAATAAAACACTTTGTAACGTTACTTTCAAAAGCAACATTATAGTATGCTTTAAACTCAATTCCGCTACGTTTACAGAGGTCGTAACATACTTGACTGTCCTTGCCCCCACTGAATCCGAGGCACACTTCAAATCCCATAGTCTTTGCTATCTTTGCAAACTTCTGAATGCGCTCAATAGCTTGCTGTTCTATTTCTTCGGCAAATAGGTTCATATTCTGTGATTAAGAATTAATATTTCACGTGATCGTCAGTCATGGAATCGTAGAATGATTTATTAGCGTTGTACTCTCGTGCTATCTCGTCCACGGTGCAACCGTCCCCCAGTTTAAGGGTTATGGATTCGTACACGTTGTCCCGCATGGAGGCTACAACATCGTTAGCATCATGGACGGGGGAGGGGGATATTGCCACCACCCACGCCGAGATAGTGAACATTATTAAAGAAGTGATCAAGTATTTCATGGTATCGTGTTCTAGTAGTTATTGAATAATTCTAGTTGGTCGTTTATTGCCTCTTCTATCGTCCAGTCGGTGGAGGGGTAAACGCCCTCCCCCATCCCGTTACCTAAATCGACGTGTATTTCCCCGTTTCCCCCGTGTATCGTGGCGTTAGGGAACCCGTCTACGCTCGTTCTTGTATTATCCGGTTCCATCTTTTAACCTCCATGTTTTTAACGTTGTAACCCATGTTAAAGGCTCTCGTAACGGTGGTGGCGGGGTCTCCCTCGTCAACTATCCACACGTAACACAGTCTCCCGGTTTTTTTTGAATTTTTCCACGCTGCTAACCGTGAAATCGTAACCCCGTGCCATCTCTTTAACCTCGTTGGCTAGGTCAAAATAAGTTATAAAACATCCTTCTTGATTCATGGTAATTTATTTGGTAATTATATACTACTTTACAGTCCATTAAGGTAATGCTTGTTTTCATACTCAAACTCCTCCGTCACTTCGTGCCACCTCCTCTATAAACAGAGGAGGAGTTGGTGACTCTTCCCGAAGAAAGGGAGTATTTCAGCTCTCCCTCTGTTTATAGAGGGAGTACCCCGAAGGGGGGAGGGAGTTAGTTTACTGTAAACTCGTATATAAGCTCCATTTATTTTAGTTATCCAACTACATGTACTTCCCCGTCATAGTAATATTCCATACCATCCAGTTCGTACAACGGTAATAATGAAACGTAATTCCTCCTCCCGGCATCGTAGAACCCCTTGAACCTGAATTCGCTAGAGGTGTTAATTATATTTAACTCACGATACCCGAAAGGGCAATTTTTTCTAGTTTTCCCCGTGGGGGTGTATGATAGACTCTTCAGGAATTTTATACCCTTCTCGTTCTGATCGGGGGTGAGGGGGATGCCATCGCTAAATTGTTTGGTGACCAACAGGGAATAGTCAAATATATCCTCGTTCTGGTGGTTTCCCCTTCTTTTTAACAAGCTGATTTGTTGCTCGCTAATGTAACCTCGTGTCTTTATCTCTTCAAAAATTTGCTCGTTCGTTTTCATGGTAATTAAATTTAAGTGTTAATAGTCAAGGGTGGGGGAATCGAACCCCGGTAAAACATCCATGTCCCTCGAAACGTGATAGTGGAAATTGATCTCTAGCGGTCGGGGGTGGGGTGGATCATCCCCGCCACGGGATGCAGTTTGTAACGTTAAAGCTCCGTCACCGTCACCCCCTAACCACTGATTTAAATGTACCGTAATCCATATATATTCTATATAGAATCGTTTTGACACGTGTATGTTAGCTAATAGCTGATCAATCATACCGTTTGCCCTAGGTTTGACTACCTAGCCCCGTGTTATCACCCCCACGAGTAAAGTTATACAGGTCAATATAATAGCTCATCGCTATTGATTCACGCTTAACGACCTCCAATAAACAAAGAACAATAATGTAGAGAAAGTGGGAACCTCGGGTTACTAGCGTTGTTGTCCCGGGTGGGGGTGGTAGTCTCAATCTCTATATATACCACTTGCCCGGCAACCTTTTCGCCCTTGATCGTAACCGTGTCCACCGTTCTACCATCTATATAGATGTTGTCCTGTTACAATCTTTAATAGCTCAACCGTTGTAAGAACTCTCTCGTTGTTTTGTTGATACAAATGTACGCAAAAGTACAACACGAACCAAGCGATTCAACAATAAAAATATAAGCAAAAGTAAATAAAGTCATGTAACTATATATAATTCAATAATATACATGATAGTTAAATATTGTAAAATATATATCTGTACACGAAAAACAGGAGTAAAACTAAAAGTTATAGTTTAACTTTTAACACTAGAATATAACATCATGTTAAGAATTTAACAGAAATCATGGAAAAAGGCACGCAACAGGAAAGGGGGTATAATACAGTTAACAGGAAAAAGGGGGAGGGGAGGGGATAATATAGAGTGATACACCAATTACCCACACCCAAACAAAAGAAGTGATAATATATATAGATAAAACGTTAATATAAGGCGATAGAGACACGATTTGAGGGGATGGGGATATAATATACTCGAAGGAATACAAGGGCGTTATAATCAACATACGAACGAATTCGCCACGCAATGACGTTGCGCACCCCTCCACACACCACCATACTATAACTAATAGTTATAGACAATGCAGAATAGTATAACTAAAAATTATAGAATGATATATTGTAAGCGTTGGTCGGGGAGGTGGGGGAATAATAATAAAACGTAATGCGAGGGGTGGGGGTGAAGTATTAAACGAATGCTGGGGGTTGGGGGATGTGATTATCCCCATTCCCCATCCCAAGTAATATGTTCCACGTGGAACATTTTTCTATTATACTATATATATAAGGTATAAAACCCCACCCCCACCCATCAATTACACTATATATATAAGGTATGAATTTCTTTTTGTTGGGGTGGGGGTATGAATTCTAGTTATACCATATATATAAGGTATGAAATTTAGTTATCGTGGAACATGATACAAATTTTGATATGTTCCACGTGGAACGTTGTTAAATTTAGTTTAACCCACCCCCACCCTAATACTAGTACAATTAGTTTACTGGGATGGGGGAGAGTTCAAACGAAAAGGTAAAAACTTTTACCCCCACACCACAAAGGTAAATGAATGTACAGGGGTGGGGGAGGTTTCTGATTTCATGGATGACGTGTTGAGGTGGGGGTATAATGCTCTATACCTATTATGATTGTAATTTTTGATACCCCCTCCCGCCCATCTGTACTTGTATATACTATATCCCTCTCCACCCCGTTCTGTTTAACACCCCTCCCCTCTGCCATCTATATATAAAACATACCCCCTCCCCTCTCCATACATACCTGTTTGGTGGGGGTGTGTTATCGTGGAACGTGTATCTAAAAATAGATATGTTCCACGTGGAACGTTTTGTTAAAAAGTATAATGTTCCACGCCATTTTAACTGGTGCTGGTATGGGGTCTCGCTGTTTATAGACCCCATCCCGCTCGAAAAAAAGGGTGTAAATTGAAAAATTGAATAGACGTGGGGGGGGGTATGGGGGTTTTAATATATATAGTATAATATATAATATATTAATACGTGCGAGAAAAACAAATTTTTGACTATAAATAATGTTAACAGGTTTGGTGGTGGTGTGGGGTGGTGGGAAATGGAAACCCCCTCCTTCCCTTGTCGAATTGGTTGCTTTATCTTGTTAACTATGGTTGGGTTGGAGGGGGTGGTGTTTAAATATAGATTGATAAAATGCTATTCTCGGGCTATTAATTTTCTAGGTACTTTTCGTGTTACTAGTAAACAGTCATCAACATGTACCATGTCTTTAACGTCCTCTTTAGTTATTCTCGGGGGAGTGTCTCCCTCCCACCCGAGGTATTCCATGTCACCGGCAGATAGCTTGTAATCTCCCAGTGCTTTCTTGACTAGCGAGACTGTATCGTCACATCCTTCTTCCATGATGTAGGCGTTATCGGTAGTTAACGAGGGTACCATGAAGTGAGGCACGGGTTCACCGTTAATGTCCTTGATGTTGAAGAACACGAACATAACGTCGATGGTGGGTTCTTGCTCCCCTCCCTTCATCGCCATGTCTTCTCTCTCATCCTTCTTCAACAGTTCATTATATTTCAAAACAACCTCTATATTGATGATATTTTTACATTTATTGAACTCTCCTATCATTCTCGTGTCCTCGGTTATTCCCACCTGACTCAAGTACCCCCTCCCCGCGAAATCGTTATCTTTCAGCTTTTCAAGGTACAGTTTTATCGCTTCCCCCGGGGTACTCGCTTGCGCTCCTATCCCTATCTTGCTGTCAAACACGTCCCACGCCCCTTCTTGAAGCTCTCTCGCGTGAATCCACATCCTCATGTCATCAAGCTCGAACCTTGGCATTTTTATCCCGTCGGGGGTGAGTTCAAGAAACCCTGCCTCTTTTCCCCTGAACCTTAACGCCAGTCCATCATAAACGTCCGTGTATTCCACGGTACCGGTTATACCGTCTATCTCCACTTTCATCCCCGTGTAGTCTTGCTCTTTACTTGCAGGCTTGATCTGGTAACCGGTATGCACGCCTATGAAATCCTCCCCCTCCCCTCTTGTCGTGCATGTTGGGAACTTCTCTTCCTTCATGTGGATGGGTGGGCAGTAAGGTTGTATAGTTCCTAGTTGTAACTCGTTACTTTTCAAATATTTATCAACAATTTCCTTGGTGTGTATCATTTCAACATCATCGAATAGCTCGTTCACGGGGAATACCTTGCTGTTGTTATAACTCTCTATCTCCCTTCTTATCTCCCCCACCTCTCTCATCAGCTTGTTATACTTGTACAGTTTCCCCGCTAACGGATTGCTACTTGTCGTTTCTATCTCCCAGTTATCCTCCCCGTCCATCATGTCAAGCAGTTCTTCCAGTCCCGTTATGAACTTGTCACCGTTATCGTCTTGTACCAGTACAGTCTTGATACTTCCGCTATCGTATACTTTCGCTTTCATATCTATCAATTTTAAACGTGTAGCGTTAGAACACACTCGTTATCCATCATGGAGGGGGTCGTTTTATTATCGTAGAACGTGACTAATTGTTTCACGTCGTTCAGTTTTTCCAGTTGAGTGAATAAATCTTGAATCACCACGCTTAACTCGCCTCCCTCTATCACTCCCCCGGGAATGACTATCAAGTAAAATATCGATTCACTGAAAGTTTTAACACTCTTGAACTTGTACACCGGCACTTTCACGGCGTCCGCTTTACCTTCTTTAAAATAATCACCGTTGTACATTAACAGGGATAGCTTGTCTTTTCTCCAGCACGAGAAGAGAAACCCGTCATTATTTTTTAAAGTTACCAGTGATAACTCGTCGTCTACCGGGTAATCGATCCCTGTTACCCATGAAACTGGAACGACGGATATTGTCATGTAGTCGTAATCATCACTGTTACAATTAGCCAGCACGGTCCCTTCCTTGTCGAAGAAGTAGTACATCTTCCTCGAATCGCTGTAAGTCATGTAATCGCATTTCAGGTAGTACCGGAGCATCCATTTGCTAGTTTTCACGAGCAACGTTATATCCACCGCCTCGTTCATCCTAGCCATGACGTCAGGTGATGGGGAGGTTACCATTTTCTTGTAAAAATACGTGAAGTTACCGTCAACGTCATACCATAACTCTCTATCTAGGGTCAATTTACCTTCACTTGAAGTAACGACCTCGTCATGGACGCTCTTCCCGTTGATGAAGTTAACCGGTAAAATAGTTTCCGGTTCCTCCCCCACCATCTCCTTGATGTCTTCCAGTATATCAATGTTCTCTTTCAGGTTGATGATGTAATCTTTAATCTTCCCCGCCATCACGTTGTCGCCTTCCACCTCTATCTCCTTTCCTGAATTTATCATGTAAACGAGGGGGATGACGGACGTTACCATCTTGTCACCTTCTTCATCTTGTAATAGCACCACGTGAGTGCCGTTGTCAATTTCAATAATCGCTTTTATCATTGCCTTGAATATTAAATAGTTAGTAATGCTTTTCCTCTTTCCTGCTTATAATATCATCCCCCACCTTAACGTGTGTGATGGAGGGTACTTCCTCGAAATCCTTCCCGTTACCGGAGAACTGGATTCCTTTTTCTTGTATGTTTGCTCTCGTGCAAATATCGTCATACTCGTCAAGATGACTCTTCGGGATGATAACGTAATTATCAATCGTGTGCGCCACGGGTGATTTCATCTCTCGAACGCTCTTCTTTATCATCTCGATGTCCTCTCTCGTCTTGTCAACGACCGACCTGTTCCTTAACACGTCAAACAAGATGAACAGGACTGCACCGAACGTGAAAACCGATATGGATAGTATCAAGTAAGTGATCATATCTCCCCCTCCTTCTCTTTTTTATCTAGTTCGATTTCCGCCTTTAACTTGGCCACGTTATCTATCACCTCCTTGTTAAATCTCTTCACGGCCCCCGCCCAGTTCACGTAAAACCTCATGCCTCGCCTCTCGCTCTTGGGTATCACTTTCATCCAGTCCTCCCCCATGTCCCCTGAATACGTGGGCATTTTCTCTAGCAACATGCAGTATCTCAGGTACCTGCTGTATATTCCCCTGCACTTCACCGTTAGCTCGTACGTCTTTTTCTTGTGCTTCGTGCCTCCCCCGCCGTCGAAATCGGTCATCAACCCTTCCTCCTTGAACTTTTTCACCATCTTTTTTGACCCGTCCCTGCCGTACATGAACGGTATTTCCCTGAAGTCGTCTATCGACACCACCCTGTCAAGGCTGGCTAGGTAATACACGATGGCAAGTTTCTTGTCATCCATCTTGTACTGTCTTCTCATGCACTCGTCTATCAAGTACTTGTGCTTGCCGAACGTGCATCCTATCATCGTTCCTTGCAACACCGGACCAAGCTTTCTCTTCCACACGTACTTGTACATCTTGCCGTTATCCTGCATCCTGTAATGGTGACGGGGGGCCATCCAGTCAAATTCACTGTAATGTTGCCACACGGTCGGTCTTCCTAGTCTTTTCACCATATGATTCTATTTTAAATAGTTAAGTAATTGACTATCTGTTTTAGATTCCACTAGATCGTGATACCTCTTGAATATGGCGTCAAGGTTCCAGTCATCGTACTTTGACAGTATCTGCCTGAGGTACAAGTGAGCTAGGGGGAGGGTGTTTCTGGACGCTAGGTTCCTTAGAACTAGCCTCAACCGGTGACCGTCGGTGAACTGTCTGGCGAAATATTGCTTCACTTCATCGTCACCCTTCATCTCCACGTTGTTGTCTATCATGTATTCCTCTATCTCCTTCTTCACCACCCACAACACTAGGACAACGCTACCGCTCACCTTCTCGTCCTTCAGCATGCCACCGAGGAACACGTCATCACTCTTTTTCATCAAGCTCGACAACCTCCTTATGTTGATGTCGTCGATTCTCTCCGCGTCAGTTGCCTCCCTTACATCCTGCATGGACATCAGGAGCGCCATTTCTTCTATTTCAATTCCCATGTCGATAAAATTTAATATTTAACGGAACAAATATATATAAAATACTTGTAAACGTCAAAGTTTTTCCCTATTTTTGTCTAAACAAAAAATCTATTAGATATGAATAAAGAATTTAAAGTTAAAGACATCTTCCAGCCACAGCAAGTGAGCGAGAAATTGAGAAAACAAGAGGTATTATTCACGTGGAACGACGGGCGGTGGGATCATGACGTCGTGATCCAGTTCCTGAACGACCGTATCGACTCCCTCGTGCAATTAAATATAGGTGACACCGTGGAGGTGGGATTCGACGTTGAATCGAGACGGTGGGAGAAGGACGGTGTAGTTCGTTACTTCACGTCATGCACCGGTTGGAACGTGAAGATCGTTGGCAAGAACCCCGCCTTCCTTCAAGATCAGGGACAGTTCTCCCAAGCTAGACAGGAGTTCAGCCAGCAACCGTCAACCCCCCAACCCCAGTCCCAGCCGGTTCAACAGCAACAAGGAGGTATAGATAATTTCCCCCAACAAGAAGATGAATCAGATTTACCTTTTTAGCTAACTAATTGATAATCAATAACTTCATTGTTTGTTTTCGTACTTTTTGATTTATTTCTTTTTAGACATGTAGATTTCCCCTCCCCGTCCACGGGGTGGGGTTTTCTATTTTCGTTATAATTTCATATATTTGAGGTATAATTAAAAACACGTGTTATATGGCAACAAACGTTTTAAAATTCAAGGAGACAGACGACAAGAAGTACAAGGTCTCTTTTCAAGCTAGCGGGAAGGTTCACGTCTTCCTTGACAGGGTGGATAACTCTGACGTGATGATATACCTGTATCCAAAGAATTACGACCCGGTGTTGTATAAGAAGGTGACTCCAGATCGTACTGACGTTTTACTGGAATTCGTTATCCCGGGGAGTGGTGATATTTTCGTTGACATCGTTTCAGGAACGGAGGTAACTCAAGGTTGTTACCTGACCGAGGAAGAGACGTTCGTTTACTCCGTCCCCGCCGCATCCGTGGTTTTCGATGACGGTGATAACTTTCAAGCGAAACTTGAATCAGGCGAGTTGAAGGGTGAAAAAGGAGATAAAGGAGCCACCGGTGCTACTGGTCCTGCCGGGGCGAAAGGAGACAAGGGAGACACGGGAGCGAAGGGAGCTACTGGTGCTAAAGGCGCTGACGGTAAATCGGTCACCGCTATTAGCTTGACTACTGACGCTGACGGGAAGGTGACCGGTGGTACTTGCAAGCTGTCTGACAATTCATCTATCACCATCACGGTCACTACCACCCCCGCCTCCTGACGTTCTTTTCTGTTTAAGCCGTTTCTTTACATATTGAAGCCGTGGGGATACCCTCACGGTTTCTATTTCATCGAAAGTGTCGTAATACTTCTTCATGGCTTTCTCGGCCTGTTCCTTGTATTCCCTGTTGGTGGTGCTGGTGTAAACGTCGTAATTCTCCATGATTAATTCTTGAAAAGAGTAGGGGTGGGTCAAAATAACAAATCCCCACCCCTTGAACAACTATCATTAACAATGAAACCCTTGGAATTATCCCCCTCCAACACCGGTGGCGCGAGGGGGAACAACTCACTTACTATATAATTCAAAGCAAAGACAACGCGAATATAATAATTTAATCGTCAACATCAAGCTCTTCACTGTTAATACTTGGATGTTGTTTACAACTGTAAAATCTATCCCTGTCCTCGAAGAAAGCCTCGATCGGGTCGGAGGGGCGGGGACAGCAAGTGACCATGTTACATAATCTCTCGTTATCCCTCTGTATTTTAGTTTTCAGTCTCTCCCTCTCAATGTGCATGATGTAAGCATCATACAGGTACGCTATTACCTCTTCTCCTGTTGCCATGATTATATGTATGTTTTAAAGTACTTGTCTCTATCTTTATACAAGCTTTCAAGTAACAGGTTATCATCCCCGTACACGTTCTCGTAACGCTCGTACTCCTCGAATATGATGTCGTGATACATCATGTTGTTCACGTACAACAACCCGTCTATAACCCCCACCACCTTGCAGTCATGTATCACGAGAGTACATTCCCCGTACTTATCTAGTAGTTCCTTGTAGTTCTTCTTCATCCACCTGTAACTTCTAGCCCTTACCGGGAAAGTGAGGTTGTATTCAAGAACGGACATCCTTGAATTTAGCTTCCCGGTTAACCGTTCAAGCCACCCCACCATCTTTATCAATATTTTTCTCATGATTCAAGAAATATGTTTTTAATTATCCATTTCCTAGCCCCCCTCACCCACTCGTGGTCCTCTATAACGAGTAGCTTGTCCGCCATCGGGTAAACGTCTATCTCTCCCCACCTCTCGTCAAAGAACTTGAACATGGTTGAACGATTGAAGGCTCTCACGTCGTAAGCGTCGAGGGAGGGGAGTATCTCTCTTTTGAACCTCACCATCCTTTTCAGCCTCGCTGCCTTGCTATCTTGCTTGACCTTCTCCATCTTGAACACCGTTTCTATTCTTTGTCTATCCATTTCGTGTAAGGACATACCTCCGACTTTTTCTTCCCCATGCTAGCTAACACTCACCGCTTTCTTGATAGGGCATCACCTTTAATATATTTACTATATATTAGTAGGTTATTAGTAATATATATGTTACTAATATACTACAATTAGATGAACTTTACAAGTGATATACATGAAGCATCTAGTGTAGTAGATGGGAGGAGACCTCCACGGTGAGCATTAAATAACAAGAAGAATACTTAAGGATGGGCAGGAACGTTATCGTTCGAGTGACTCCCACTCCCTCTCCATGAAAGCTTCCTATCTCCCCTCTATAACCTATGTTATAGATTCTTTGTTAGGAGCGATTCGGCCCGTTGGTGGTCCATGACCTCCACCTTTTACCTTTCGGCATGGGTTACTCGTCGTCAAGTCGTACAGACGTAGCGAGATTTCTTTGAACCTTATTCATGAACAGTTTATATTCCAGACACTCTAGTCTTGGTGAGCGTTTTCGGGTGTCAACCGGGGCGACAGGTCGCTCTGTCTTCAACTGCCGCTATATACCTCTTGTCGTGGGAACCTCTATAAAAAGAGAAATCCTTAACCGGTATAGTTTAAATGGGGGCCTCGGGTTAAGGATAAGCTCTTGAATATTTATAAAGTATGTAGAACATTAAAATCTCAAGTTGCTTGTCATAGTCATCGAGACCCCCACCTCGTACTATTACATAGCAAGGCAAATATACGGTGAAGTTTCGAGAAAACAAAGCGTGAAGGCAAAAAAAAAATCACGTGGACGAGGAATTTAGTAGAAGGATACGTTTGTCGTGCGGATTAGGACGGTTGTCCAGTGGTGTTAAATATCTGTTCTTTGAGATCGTCCACGTGATGATACAAAGGTGAATATTTTATTCGTGGAATCAAAATATTTTTCATATATTTGTCTCTGTATAAATACAATCACCATGAAAAGCAAAAAACGCAAAGGATGTGGCGGCAAGCCTAAAAAGTAGTTTGACATGAGCGACGAGAAGAAAGAGATACTGTTGGGAGCCAACGCAAGAGAGGTACCCAACTCCATAAAGTTCCCCACGGGGATGAAAGAGAACCCCTCCCCGTCACTGGCTGATTTCTTGATGACGCAGAGGGCCGATAACCTAGGTGGTGACCCGGAAACGATAACCCTTGAGGCTCTAGGTAAATTGCTTGGAGTGGGGGAGGGAAGCGGGAACCCGTCCACCGATCCTATCTTCAACACCGTCACGATTTCAAAGTGGTTGAAGGTTGGTGAATCAATCACCATTAACGACCTTATATTCAGAATTTTCAGGGACGGTTTAAAGACTTACATACGTGCCGAGGACCTCAAGAACCCTGAGGCGGAGATATGGATTGACCTGTTCGCCGGGGCGTTCACTAGGCTTATTGCCACGCATTACGACACCCCCGGGTGGCAACAGGGTATCGCCGGCGGCTCGTTATGGAACGACGAGACCGGTAACTCTCACCTAGAGGTGGATTACGCTTACATTCGCAAGAAGGCCACGTTCGTTAACCTAGTTATACAACAGTTAACGGCGCAGGCCGGTCAGGTGATCATCACCCCCACCAACATGAAGATAGGCAAGGTCGAGGAGCTTGATCAAGGTTACAAGTGTTACGCCGAGGACGGTGACTTGAATAATTTCATCGTTTACGACCAAGCCAGATGCCAGAAGTTCACGCTAGAACACCAGAAGTACTACTGGCGTCTCGTCATAGCCGTGGGAGCGGATTACTGTATCCTGTCCAAGACGGATCAAGACGGTAACGGTGACGTCCCGGAGGCGGGAGACGAGATCGTGTTGTTCGGGCATAGGGACGACAAGAACAAGCCTAGACAATCCGCCATCATGCTTGACGCCGCTTCCGATCAGGCTCCAGCAATTTCCATATACATGGGCATTAACTCTTACGACCTTACCGGTAAACGGGTGGGTGTCTTCGGTAGAGACCCGCTAGACGCCGCCGCGGCTGGAATATTCGTCCAGAACGGTCGTTTCGAGAACATCATGATAGGTCCCGGGTGTACCGGTCTTGACAATTTCGCCGAGTACGACAAGTTAATTAACGA
>ENA-UPSY01001516-UPSY01001516.1-human-gut-metagenome-genome-assembly--contig:-NODE-1516-length-23861-cov-32.663766_pt1 | contig 23861 bp, 20 predicted proteins | sample MGYA00250044_ERZ773365 | MGnify/ENA primary metagenome ERZ773365 (study PRJEB29103, sample SAMN06111932) | human gut metagenome | biome: human gut; feature: ankylosing spondylitis patient; material... | reverse complement strand
TCTAAACTTATGCAATTCATTATTTTTTCTATGTGATATTTTGAAGTAATAAAATTTTGACTATCTTTTATATTTACTTTGTTCATTATAACCCCTCCCTTAATTCCGCAACACTTTGATTTAACTTTATTTATAAGTTCCTGAGCAACAAGTAACTACTCAGCACCCTATGGGCATAAGTAATCGTCTTACTGTTGTACTACAGCAAGAATTGCATTGAATTTTGAATTTCCGTTCTTCATAGCTGTTTCAGCGATGGAGTGCAGCTTGGCAAAATCATCGGCACCGCTGTCTGTTCGGAAGCAACCGCTGACTTTCTGCTTTATCTTGATTTTCCTAACTCCCCGCTCACTGGCATTGTTCTCGTAAGGCACACTTGGATTGGAGAGAAAGGTAAATAGGTAGTCTTTGACTTTAAGGATACCCCTCTTGAATTTCTCAAACTCGTTATCTAAATGCGTGAGGCTTTCACCCAAGAGGTTCTTCATCTTTGTCTTCAGTACCTTTATCTTTCTAGAGGTAATGTTGTCCTCTCTTCTGAGATTTATAGAGTGTTCTATCAGATGGATGAATCTCCGTGACCAGTTCTGGTTTGGATCCAGTTCGTTCAGATACTCTGCATTCCTAAGAAGATGAGCCAGGCAGACCTGATGGTCCTTAACATTCATCTTGAAGTAGCTCTGATGTCTGTCAGTCACAAGTGTCGAATAGGGAAGTCCCTTTGGAAACTTGGAATCTATGGCCTTCTGACCTCGCGATTCTGACTGGAACACGTATGTAAGCAGGTCGTTCTGGAATATCCAGTTCCAATGCAGATGCTTTCCTACCGCAGCACCTGTTTCATCGGCTCCTACGACAGACGCTGTTTCCAGCCTCTTGCGTATTTCCTCTACAGACATATGCTGCTCAGATATGTCTACAACCTCACCTTCATCAACCTGATTATTACCATTTGTATCTGATACCATTAGTTCAAATTCATTATCTTCTCCATCTACGTCAATAAAATACACTGCTTGACCGTTTATACTTGCGGTACCAATTATAGAATCGTGCTCTCCATCTATATTAGCGTGTTCGACACCTATGATTTCCACATCTGGAGAATCTTCCTCATCTTTATTTGGTGACTGCGTTTGGGTTGTATTGCCGTTACTTACAATCTGTGTGTTGGTTACTTCTTCTGTATGAGTGGAATGGGTTGAATGTGAGGATTGGCTGTGATTTGATGACACATATTCATGTGAAGGACCATCCCAATGAATTGAGTCCGCAAACTCATTTCTTGCAGTTGCATCCATATTATACCACTCTGCAGCAGTATATGTACTATATAAATTACCATGCCATTCAAAAACACCTCCAGCACCGACTTCTTCACGTGCAGCATTAAATGCGTCAGAAAAAGACATAGAGTCTGTAACATGAGTAGCCATTTGTGCAGTTGTATTAGTAGGTTCAGTTTCTGTATTTGCATTTTCAGAATCAACATTTTCTGCAGAAGCTTCAAACGGAATTGAGCTTGCAAATAAAGTTCCTGCTGTTCCTAAAGCGATACCAGAAATTCCACCTATTGCGACTTCTTTCCACTTTGCGGCACCCTTAGTGCCATTGCTCTTTTTTTCTTCCATAATTCTTAAATTTAATGTAAATATTTTGTTGTAACTGATGCAAAAATATGGAGGTTTTCGTTTTTTCCCAAATTCTTAAATACATCTTACACAAACGCCCTAGATTGGGTTTTGCAATGCCTAGAATTTGTCTAGAAAAGATTCTTTCAAACCCATAATCGTTACCAATACATGTTAATAAGGATGTGTCTGAGTTTAATGAAATTGCAGAATAGGTGCATCTTTCCTTATGAAATTTACCCATAAGTTCCGCTACAAAATGTTGAGATTGTGATGCGGACCCTCCATTTCCTGCAGTAATAACTTTTCCACCATGTGACAAGCAATATGCTATATTTATTGCGGAAGATAATATTGATTGTTGAAGTGCCTTAGATTGAAGCATACTTTCTATTGCAACTAATCTACAATTGAGCATTTTTTCTATCGTCAATAATTCTTTCATTCCTATTATGGTTTTTCTATGTTGGGAGTTAAAAATGCACTTGGTATATACGCTGTTACAACAGTTATCAAGTCATCCACAACTACACCAACTCTCTGTTGTCCTTGCCAGCGTGCAACTCTTCCAACCACCCCTTTGAATACACCATCAATAACCTTTACCAGCTGTCCTTTCTCGAACTTAGGTACTTCTACTAAAGACACAATGGTATTGTCCGCATCGGCAGCACAAATAATCTTCAAACTTTCCATCTGATAGTCGGGAACTATCAATGGAATTTTCTCTATTCTGCGCCCAACGTGGACGTGGCGATAATAAAAGCGGAGAAATGGGAGGTTTACGTTGTCGTAAACGAAAAATTTGAGTTGTTCTTCAGTACCGTAGGCGAAGAAGATGTTTGGTAAACGTGACTCGGTAACAACTTTGCGCTTACCTTTTATTAGTTTTACCGTTTCGGTAGTAGGATAGAAAGCCTGGATGCCTTTGGCAGTCATGTAGTCGTATGCTTTTTTCTCTCTACCATAGGTAGTGCGTAAAGCATACCAATGAGGTATATCTTCCTCTTTTTGTACTTTAGACTTACTTAATATATGGACACTTCTGGTGGACACCCCTGTTTGTGAACTCTCAGCGGAAACAGTGCTTTGAGCTTCGGGGAGGGCGTTGGAGGTAAGTCCAGCGCGAGGAGGGAATTCACCACCTCCTGAGGTGTGTACATCTTCTGATGTCCATTCATCGACTTTCATATCGGTGCTAACTTTTTTCTAGACAGAAATCCGTTAAATTGCGACAGAAAAAAAGCGTGGAATCGTCCTGTTGTCCATTCCACGAACCGAGGCTCTAGCAATTGCCTATTATTGTCGAACAGACAACGTCAGAGCCCACGCCGATATGAAAATCATGTCCGTAAAGAGACCTATATAACACATTTGATTGCGCCCGAAAGGGTACAATCCATGCTTACAGGTCTCCACGGGATTGATATAATCACACCCGGGACATCTACCGTTGACTACATTCAAGACAATAATATTACCGTGAATTTGCTAGATTTCGGTCCGTCTTAAACACAGCGTCGATAAACGCCTTCCATTATGTCTGGATTGTCTTCCCACCCAAAGCCCGCTTTCGTATAGATATGTCATGGTTGACTTCACTACACTCAGCACGGCGTAGGCTGCCGACTCGGTTATCATGAAAGAACTCGTCTTACAGCGACAACTGCGGTCTGGCTATACAATCCGACTGCAAAAATACGAAATTTTATTGAGAAAAGACAATAAATGGCAGGAAATATAAATACCACAATACAAATTTAAGATTATTTAGGGCTAATTGCTTTAATATCTCAGAATTTTTGTATAAACAAATGCTGTTTTTCATTACTATTTGATATAAAAACGTGAACGGAGAGCTATCTGTGTTTAGACAAATTATACAGTATTAAGAAAAAGTAGTAGCAAACAAACTCATAATAAGTTTGCTTGCCACCTTAGTAAATAGAAAAATTAAAGACCTAATCGGACCTTCCTTTCTTGTTGTACTATTGTATCAGAGTGGAATTCTCCCAATTTGATTGTATTGTTTTCTGTTTGAGATTTATCACTTATATCCTTTTCAGGAACAGGTGGTGCCAATTCTAACTGTATTTTTCTATCCAACGCCGCCAGTTCCGCTTTAAGACCTTTCAGTTCTTCCTCTTTCTTCCAAGTCTTGCCTGCAATCTCTTCCAGTTGCGGTATTTCCTTTTCCAAAGCCTTGCATCTTGAATCATACTGCTCAATGTAGCTTGGTATCTTCTGTAAGGCATTCAGAAAGTTGTTTGCCGCTGCTATCGGGTCCGACTTGGCAATGTGACCGTAGTTGTACTGGTACTTGTAATTGCCCTCGACAAAAAAGCGGTTGTCAACAAATGGAAGACCATTCTCGAAACTTGTCTCGCTGACAATCTTGACAGGGAATCCGTAGATTTCCCCAATCCGTTTGTATTGTCCGCCAGTTGTCTCTTTCTCCGCCAACATTTGCAGATGCTTTCCTATAACCTCTAAGTTCGTGGACTCCACACCATCAAGAGTGATGAGGTTGAGGATGTTGCCGTCCTTGTCTTTCTTGGCTTTGCCCATAAACTTGCCGTAGTCCTCGGTCATTCCCTTGAGAGAGGCTTTGTTGTTACCCAGCTCTGCCGTCTTTGACTGCAATTTTGTTTCTGAGTCACGCTTGCCCTTGTTAAACGATTTGCGCTCACCCTCCAGAGAAGCAACCTTCTTCTCCAACTTCGCCTTGTCAAGCAAGTCGGTATTTCCGGAGAGAATAGCCATATACTCTGAAAAATTCATGCCCGATTTCTCGTCCATCGCTCCCTCGTCAATGGTTCTCGCTCCCAAGGCTCCGCTTTTCAACTGTGAAATGAACGTCTGCTTGCAGTGCAGCAGATTGAACTTGTACGAGTCAAGCGACTTTTCCACCGCATAGATGATGACATCCACCTTGTTGTCGGCATACAGCTTGGCAATCTCGTTGCCAGCACGCACCCCTCGACCGTCACGCTGTGCCAAGTCTGACGGCCGCCACGGTGTATCCAAATGATGGATAGCCACACACCGTTTTTGTGCGTTTACACCTGTACCCAACATGGATGTGGAGCCGAACAATACTCGTACCGAACCCTCGTTCATGGCAGCTATCACCGCCTTTCTTGCCCTCTCGTTCTTGCACTCCTGAATGAAGCGGATTTCAGATGAGGGTATTCCATAATCCTCAATCAGCTTACGCTTGATTTCAGAATACACGTTGAATTCCCCAGGTCTGTATGTTCCCAGATCTGAGAATACGAACTGCGTGCCCTTGTGATTGTCATAGCGTTTGTAATAGTCCGCTATCATCTTGGCACAATGGCTTGCCTTGTTGTCGGGATGATCCTCACAAGTCGGGTCTATCATGCGCATATCGAGAGCCATCTTTCGGGCATAGTCCGTGGCAATGAGCATCTTTGCCTTCTCTTCCGTTTCCGACAGAGGCAGTCTTCCGAGGATGGTGGCATCACCCGTCTTGGCAAACTCCATCAGCTTTTGGATGAAGTCCTCCTGCTCGGGTGTCGGTGGTATGTTATGAAGGATCTCGTTCTTCTGTGGTCTGTCCACACCAACCGCCTCTGCCGTGCGATAGTCGGTTATCTCGTTGTAGAAAGCAGCAAGCTCCGGTACCTTGATGAAGTATCGGAAACGCTCCTTCTGTACGATGTTGTTGGTGACGTTAAACTCGAAGTCGGTAGTCTTCTTGGCGAAGATTGCCGCCCACGCATCGAAACAGCGGATGTCCTGACGCTCCAGTTCCTTGGGGCGCAGATACTTGAAGAGCAGATACAACTCAGTCAGTGAGTTACTGATAGTTGTTCCCGACAGGAATGTCGCTCCCAGATCTCTGCCTGTCCGTTCCTGTATGGTACGGATAGCAAAGAGCATGTTGAGTGCCTTCTGGCTTCCCTCGCTGTTGCCGAGTCCTGCCACACGGTCGTGACGGGTGTTGAACATGAGGTTCTTGAACTGGTGGCTCTCGTCCACAAACAAGTGGTCAATGCCCATCATGCGGAAGTCCACCACATCATCGGTGCGCTGCTCGATGCTATAGGCTATCTTCTGCAACTTCACCTCCAGATTCTGCTTTCGCTTTTCCAAGCCTTTGAGCATTCCCCGTGACACGTCTTTGCCCTGCGTGCGTATCACTTCCAAGTTTTCCTCCACGGTATCAAGCTCCGCCTGCAATATCTGTCGCTGGAGTTCTGGCGATTGCGGTATCTTCCCGAACTGGTCATGCGACATGATTACACAGTCATAGTCGTTGTTCTTGATGTTGTTGAAGAAACTGACACGGTTCTTGGTGGAAAAATCCTTCTCCGAGGCATAGAGTATCCTCGCATGGGGATAAGCTGTCTGATAGGTGGCAGCTATCTCCGCGACATTGGCTTTCAGCCCGATAATCATCGGCTTGTGAGCCATACCGAGGCGTTTCATCTCATGCGCAGCCATGCACATGATGAGGGTTTTGCCAGTTCCAATGGCTAAGCACAATGCGCCTTGCTTCCCTTTATGGAAGCAGGTTTCAATGTACTCGCCGCCGAACCGTACGTACTTGTCTCCAAGTATACGGCTCTCCGTGGTTATTGTCAGTCTATTTATTTCCATGAATCTTGTTATAACATTTCTCGCAAACTGCGATTGTTTTTCTTTGTCGGGCAATCATGAGTTTCTCCCATGCTTCTTTGCCTTTCAAATCTTTGAGCTTGCGGACGTGTATCATTTTCAGATTGTCCTCAGCTTCACAATATTCACATTTATGGGCTTTCAAGCGAGCCATAAGGCTTGTACTTTCCATTCCATAGTAATTGGGCATAATGTGTGCATTGTCAATGCGCGCTTCCTTGTTCAACCTAAATCCACCATGATATAAGGTACGCTCCAACCATTCACCTTTTTTGTTTTGGTATCTTACCGTGAAAATCTTGTCCTTACAATACTTGTTGACAATCTTTCTTACAGTAGATTCGTACTTTGACGAAAATGTCTTGTACATACTCTCTTTCATGATTCCATAGAAACTGTTGAGAATGTTGACATTGTTAGCAATACAATAGTAGTTGTAGATACCTCTGATTTCCGAATTGTATCGGTTCAGAATTTCAAGGTCGTCATTACTACGAAGATAGGGACGAGAAGTTGACTCCCATACTTCCTTGCCCTCCTTGATTACAATGCGCATGGCATCGTAGTCCATCAGTTTCTTTCTCATTGCCTCAAATGGCAACAATAAGACAACCTTATGGTCAAGAGAGCGAATCGGAATCCCTCTGTAATCCTTTTTCGTTTTGTTTGTACTGCGGACAGTGACTTCAAATCCAAGAAATTTTGCTGTATCATGAGCATTTGTGATAAGTGTCTTCTCGTTTGAGAGTTGAAGTTTCAGCTGTTCCTGCAAGAAGTTTTTAATATCTTCTTTTGCCTTTTGGCAGTCAGCCTTGCTTCCAATAACACAAATCAGAAAATCGTCTGCATACCGTACGTATTTCATTCTCTTGAAGTTTTCATCCATGTCAAGAGTTGCAGGAAGTTGTTGCATTTCACGATGCAGGGATGCTATCTCTGAACGTAAAACACCTTTCTTCTGCTCGTCCTGTTCATTCTTCAGTTTCTTTACTCGTTTGTCTTTACGACTGGCAACCCTCTTGTATTCGGGGTTGCGTTGCCGTGCTTTACCCTTGTTAAATGTCTCGATATATCTCAACATGAATTTGTCGAGCTTGTCCAAATAGACATTCGCCAAGATAGGACTGATGATACCGCCTTGTGGAGTGCCGATGTAGGAGTTTTTGTATTCCCACTGTTCCAAGTAACCCGCTTTCAAGAATTTTCGTATCAGTCGCAAAAACCTCTCATCGTGGATGCGTTCACTAAGAATGCTTATGAGAACATCATGGTTGATGTTGTCAAAGAATCCCTTGATGTCACCCTCTATGAACCATCTTGTTCCCGAACCTCCCTTTTGCAAGGAAGCCATAGCAGTATGACACCCTCTGTGTGGTCTAAAACCATGCGAGCAATCCTCAAAGTGTCCCTCGTAAATTGCTTCGAGTATCATTCTTACTACTTCTTGAACGAGCTTGTCCTTGAAAGAAGGAATACCCAACGGACGAAGTTTTCCATTCTTTTTGGGTATGTATATTCTTCTTGCAGGACAAGGACGATAGCTTTCATCCTTTAGTTGTTCTATGAGGTCACGGATGCGCTTTATGCTTGTTCCGTCTATAGTCTGTCCGTCAGTTCCTTTTGTGCAGTTGCCTGGATTTCGGGACAACCGCTGATAGGCTTCTGCAAACAGATTCTCATTGAACAACAGTCTGTAAAGTCTTTCAAACTTGTAGCTTAGGTCTTGGCTATGCCCAGCCAGACTGTTTAATACATTTTCTGAATTTCTCATAATGTCTCACACATCATTCATTTAACATATTAAGAATAACACACTGTCTCCCTTCGCCATGTACAAGGCTTTCCCTTGCTCGGACTACTACGGAGACTCTGTTACCTTGCCGAATTTTCAAAGAACCCACTTCCTATAGCCATTTGTTGGCACTTCGGTTTAGGTAATCCCCATTTAAGCAATACTGTAACTATTGGCTTGATGAATTGTCGGATGCGATTTTCGTCCTTTTCCGCTTATTGCGGCTGACCTGCAATCGGTTTTCTGCTCTCGCACTCGAAGTAGGAAAGTGGAAGTATTGCAGACAGACCTTTATAACTATCTTAGGTCTGTGTTTACCAACTAACGTCTTGGACTGTCGTTCAAACAGTATAGTCTTCATCCTCGTATTCATCGTTTCATCTTGACATTCAGTAGCGGCATGATAGTTAGCCGACTTATGCCGTTTCCAACATGCTACACTCCCCACCGCTTTTCAGCTAAGTGGATAAGTTGGCTGATGACCAGCTTAGAAAACCCTTGCTGGGTAGGTTGCCAAACCTACATTTACAGTATGCCCTTATGGGCGCAGCACCTCATGGTCACATATCCCGCCGCCGTTCTGCAAAAGCATCCATACACAGTCCTTCTGACTTGGGTATACACTCTTGACACCATACTTTCCGCCAAGGGCTTTCAGATCCAAACCGGGGAAAGTCTGGTGAGAACCGTCATACTTCGGACGCACGAAGCAGTTGAACTTCCGGTTGTACATCGTGGTCAAGCGTTCCTTAAAGGAGTCAGACTGCTCTTCCAGCCATTCAGTGAACCCGTTGCGGATTTCGTCAATCTTGGCATTGGCAAGCTGTATGCCCTCACTGTCACGCACCTTGATGTCGTTGCCGTTCTCGTCCTCACCGATACTCTTCATCATGTCGGGACAAGTGTTGTGCAGGGCATGTTTCAGAAGACTCATGCCGTCATAGTGGCGGTAATATCCCTTCACCATATACTCATCCGTGATGGCCATGGTCTTCATACTGCATTTTGCCGAATATTCGTCCATGCTGTCTGAATAGACGATGCTGACCTGTGTATTGAAGAGGTGGCTCATGTAAGCGGAATACACACCTGTAGGTATCCAACGCTCACCGAAGTTGAAGTCCAGGTCCTCAAAGGCTATCGGTTCGGGAATGCTTGCCTTCAAGGCTTCCAACGACTCCCTCACGATTGCATGGTCTGGATTTTCCTTCAACCATTCTTCTATACGCTCCGCTTTCTCTATTACATTGCCAGCAATGAAGCGGTCGGCTATCTCGTAGCCATCTATGAGCGGATTGTAATAGATGCGTCCTTTAAGCGCTTCCGTCAGTTCCTGTTCCGGCATATCCGATAATTCAGTCATATATGGCAAGTGGATACGGCCGAACTTGTTGAGTGAGGCGGTGAGCGCTTCCTCTGGAGAATCCACATGACTGACCTCGTCAAGCGAAAAAGAGACCGGGTGGTCGAAGATGTCTGACTTTGTGAACTGTCCGTTTTCTACCCGTTCCAACGACAGCATGTCGCGCCCTGAGGCATCCATAAGGATGAACTTCACGTTCTGCTTGGCATTGAGGTTGCCGAAGCGGATGAAGAAAGCATCATAATAGACATTCAGACTCTCACGCATCTGCTTGTTTTCCGTCTGTTCTTCCGCTTCATAGGTGTAAAGTTTCTGATAGGCATTACGGAGGGCGATATACAAGACAGCCTTTTCTTTCTGCTCCATATTCAGATCCAACGGCATGAAGGTAGCACCATACTTGGTAAGGTCTTTCAATACACCGATGTTTCTGGCAGAGTCGAGCACCATATAACCCTCACGATGAAAACTTTCCAGTTTCTCATCAAATGGACGGGGCTTCATAACATCCTCTTTCTTCCTTGCCTGCTCTTCTCGCTTTCTTTCTTGCTCTTTTTGTTGTTCCCGCTCATGATTTGTTTCTTTCAATGTGTTCTGAGTCTTGGAATCTTCTTTTGCCTCATTCCCTTTCGACTGTCCATGCCCGATTTGAACTTTGAGAACTTCTATCGGTTCCATCGGCGGCTTGAACTTCGGATCAAGCGTATCTTCAACGCCCAAAGCCTTGAGTTGTTCCTGACGGTGCTGTTCCGCCTTTTGGCGCAGCAGCACCCTGTCTTCGGGAGCCATGGTCATCATCATCTCGTAAAAGCCGTTGATTGGCGGATTCTCTTCCCAAGAGATGCTTGCGTATGGCTCATCACCAGGAAGAATCTTCTTTGCCTCCACATCTGGAGTGTTGGCATTGACATTTGCTTCATCAAAGGACTTTTCCTTATTTTCCAAAGGCTTTGTCTCAAACTTTGCCGTAGGATTGACAGCCTTCACTAGCGGACTTGCTTTCTTCTTTGCTGTTTTTTGGGCTGATGGTTTTGTGGTTGTCGTAGCCTTGCCAGTCTGCTTGCTTACCTGTTTCTTTGTTTCCTTTATTGTCAAGCGGTCTTCCTCTTCCATGCCCCAAAGGTCGAACAAGGTCATTTGGACAGGTGGCTGCTGATGAACAGTCCGTTCATGATGCGAACCTGGTTCATCGGCATTGTTGCTTTCCACATTATTATATAAGTGTGGTTGCTCTGTTTGCCCTATGTCCAATGTTTCCTTTCCGTTTTCTTGTTTTACCTCAACTTCTGCCTGTTGGGCGACCTTAGTTTCTTCTTGCTGCTCCTCTATCCCCAAGTATCGGTTCAAATTGAGGTTCTTCTTAAAGTCTTCATGGAGCATCTTTCGCAAATCCTCTGCAATGCCTTCCACACCATCCTCATGCGTGTATATCATAGCAGGTTTGCCGAACGGGTCAGTATCCAACTTTGCTGTTGTATGGATAATGCGTTCCGGATGCTCCAGAAAGTAGTTGTTTGTCGGAATGCGGTTCTCGTCATGATAGACAGTGTCAAGCAGATTGTCGTCTCCTCGCAGCGACTCCTTTTGGGTATTTTTCTGCAGAATGATGAGGTCACTGCCCACTTCCGTATTGGCATTTTCCGTGAACAGGTTGTTGGGAAGACGAATCGCTGACACGAGATCAGCATGATAGAGCATCATAAAACGCGCGGCACTGTTGTTTTTGGCATTCAATACGCCTTGTGAGGTGATGAAGGCAACCAACCCGCCGTCCCTTACCGTATCAAGAGCCTTGACAAAGAAGTAGTTGTGTATGCGTCTGGTGACAAGTGCCCTCATGCCTTTCATGGCTGTATAAGACGGATCAAATACGGCAACATCGCCAAAGGGAATATTTGAGATGGCGAGGTCGAAGTAGTCATTGAAAGGCTTTTCTATCTTCTCGAATCCCTCTATGCGCACTTTCTGCTCCGGGTGCAGATGGCGGAGTATCTTTCCCGTAAGCAGGTCTTTTTCAAATGCCATAATGTCTGCCTTGGGATTGTTATCCAAGACGGAATCGACAAAGGCACCGATGCCTGCCGAGGGTTCAAGCACCTTTTCGGGGATGATCTGATGCTCTTTCAACACATCCGTCAGAGCCTCTGTAATGGCTGACGGCGTGTAGAATGCCGTAAGGACGGACTGTTTCAGACTGTCCATCAACTGTTTGTACTCGCTTTCATTCTTGCTGTTTTCACGGATAAGTCTATGCAGCTCCACTGTTGGAGCAAACAACTCAAGGTCTGACTTTGCCCAATGGACGGCATCCGCCAGTTCCCTGGCAGGGTTCAGGATGCACTTCAATCCCCCGAATCCGCAGTAACGCTCCAGAAGGAGACGCTCACGGGCAGTCGGCGTGCGCTGTTCCCTGTCAAGGATGAATGCCGTCTCTATCGCCTTGATGTTGTCGTTCAGCCGTTGTTTTCTATTGTACGCCATTTGACTCTATGAAAAGAGCTACGGCTCCTGTCAACTCTGTGTAGAGCTGGTCGTAGTCCGGTGACTGGGCAAAATCGTCATCGGTGAGGTCGTAAATGGAATACACGTTGTCAACCAAAGGCAGGAGGTGCTTGACAAACGCTTCCTGATCTTCTACTGCTACCTCCAGGGGAAACTCACTGTCAACAACATCATACAGGATGCTGTACTTGGAAAAGCGGAGACCTTTCAGCAATGCTGCCATGGCAAGTTCTTGTGCCGCATCGGCAAAGAGGGCATCACGCCGTGCCTGCTCATATACTTCTGCGGCATGGTCTGCACGTTCGCGGATAAAGTCCGCATCGCTGGCTTGTGGAAAACGGTTCTCTCTGAGGTGGTTCAAGAGGTACAGTCCGTAATAGGACAACTCTGTCTGTGCCTGTTTCTTTCTGTTCATCTGTCTGTTGAATGGATTAAGTGGTGAATAATAAACCGTGGATGGCGGTTGATGTTAGTTGAAAGCAAGAAAAAGGCACTCGGTATCCCTCCGAGTGCCGCCACTTAATCCACAGTAAATAAAAGCATCCTGAATCAAGACACCATTTATGAACCATGTTTCGGTGGCAAAGGTACAAACTATTTCTTGTATCTCTTCACATTTCCTCGCTTTTCTGCTGTTTTGCGCTCTGCAAAGATGAATTTCGTGTTGAAATTCTCGTCAAAGGCTATGGCTGCGGAGAAAGGTTTGCCTTGCTTGCTGGTGAAACCATTGAGCGTTCTGGTCTTGCCCTTGGTGAGCAAGTCGGTGATGTCGGCATCAGTGAGCAACTTTCCTGCTACCTGCTTGAACACTGGCATACCGCACTCCTTGTTGCTGCATCTTACTACCTTTCCGAAGAACTGCATGGTACCTTGCTTGCATTTAGGACACTGGCAGCCGGAATCCTTGTGGCTGAAAAGTCTGTCACAACCTAACAATTCCGCAGTGATTTCACGGGTATAGCCTTCGATACTATGGGTGAACCCGTCTGCACTTGCTTCACCTCGTTCAATCTTGGCAAGTTCCGCCTCCCATTTGCCCGTCATCTCCACATTGGCAATCGCCATGTTCTTCACCACGGAATGCAGGGCGAGTCCTTTTTCCGTCGGCACAAGTTTCTTCTGCTGGCGCACCATATACTCTCGTTTGAGCAGGGTTTCGATGATGGCGGCACGTGTAGCGGGTGTGCCTATACCGATGTCCTTCATTGTCTGGCGCATCGTATCATCTTCTATCTCTTTGCCTGCGGTCTCCATAGCAGCAAGCAATGTGGATTCCGTATGCAAAGGCTTTGGTTTGGTCTTGCCCTCCGTGATGGTGCAGCCAGAAAGAGTGATATGCTGTCCTTCTTGCCAGTTGGGAATGACTTGCTCCTTGACCTCATTGTCTGTTGCGTCTGCATCCTTGTCCTGCCTGTTGTTCTTATCCTTGAGCGACAACGTTCGCCAGCCAGTCTGTCGGATGATGGAGCCACTGATGCCAAATTCGACGTCATGATCCACTTGCGCCGTTACTGATGTGATGTCCTTGATGCAGTCTGCCGAGAACGCTTCAATCATCCGGCACAATATCATGTCATAAACGATCTTCTCGTCCTTGAAAAGACCAATGGCTGCATTTTCTGTGATGAGCAGGGCATGGTGGTCGGTCACTTTGGCTGCATTCACGCTGTTCTTGCTGTAGTCCTCACCGCCAGGCAAGAGTTTCACTTTCTCTCCATATTCCGAATGATTCTCCAGATTCTTGAAGAGTTTAGGGAGGGTGGCAAATACATCATCCGAGATATAGCGGCTTGATGTTCTTGGATAGGTGATGAACTTTGCCTCGTAGAGTTTCTGGGCGATGGAGAGTGTATGCTCTGCCGTGAAGCCATGCTGGGAGTTGGCTTCTTTCTGCAAGGTGGTGAGGTCGTAAAGGAGCGGTGCCTTCTCCACCTTTCGCTTGGTTACTACCTTTGTGATGATGGCAGAACCGGTATCTTTCACCTTATTATATATATCGGTTGCGGAGCCTTTGTCTGCCCATCGGTTGGCAGATGTGAACTTCAGTATATTGCCACTGTCTGCATCAACCACACCGAAGTGTACCTGCCAGAACGGTTTCGACTCGAAACGCTTGTGTTCCCAATAGCGTTCGCACACCATGCCAAGGGTCGGAGTCTGCACACGACCTACGGAATAGGTGCCACGTCCTGCGGCTATCGTCAGGGCTTGTGTGCCGTTGATGCCGACGAGCCAGTCAGCTTCGCTTCTTGCCTTGGCTGCATGATAGAGATTGTCATACTCCTTGCCGTCCCTGAGGTTCAGAAGTCCCTCACGGATGGCGGTATCTGTAAGCGAACTGATCCAGAGACGGTCGAAAGGTTTCCTGCAACCGAGATACGCATAGAGGTATCGGAAAATCAACTCTCCCTCACGTCCGGCATCGGTTGCTACGATAATGCGCTCACTGCTGTCAAATAGCTTGCCGATAATTTTAATCTGGGCAAGCACACCTGCATCTGGTTTGTAGCCGTTCTCTGTCTTGACTTGTCGGGGAACAAGAACGAACGGGTCGGGAATCACAGGCAGATTCTCTGCATGGAATCCCTTCATGCCGTAGGTTTCCGGCATGGCTGGCTGCACTAAATGTCCGAATGCCCATGTCACATAATAGCCATTGCCCTGCATATAGCCTTCCTCGCGCTTGTCAGCTCCCACAATGTGGGCGATTTCCTTGGCTACACTTGGTTTCTCTGCGATGATTGTCTTCATTGTCTGTTGTTTTTGTGACATCCGCAACCGTGGGATAGACGGTCGCAGATGTCGGTTGTTATGATGGATGATTAACTCTGTGGATCAAGTGGCGGCAACTACATCTTCACGCTTCTTGCCTTTCTATTTGGCTTCTGTTCCTCGGCGTTCTGTTCCTTCTGCTGCTTTTCGTTCTTTGGCGCAGACTGTCCCGGACTCAGCGGATCCTTGGTGTGCTTGGTCGCCTCATGGGTCTTGCCCTGCTCGTTGACGGCGACTTGTACCTTGTTCTCGTTGGTCGGAATCTGTTCCTTTGCCTGTTTGAGGTCTGGATTGTTGCGGTAGGAACGTGGCTGCATCTTGTCGAAGTCGAACTTCACATAGGCGGTATAGGTACCGCTGCCGTTCTTGTTCGGCACTTCCTTGATCTCGATGGTCTTGCCTGCCACATAGTCGTCCTTCTGCTGCTCGGTCAGTTCCTTCTTGAAATAGGTGTTGAGTCGGCGGATGGTTCCATCCTCATTGAGCCAGTGGTTGGGATCTTGCTGCTTCTTCTGACCGCCCGCATCACCTTCTGCCTTCTGCTCCTGCTTGTCAGCGGTTTGCTTCTTGTCTCCATTCTGTTTCTGACCTTGCGCCTGTCTTGTGCTGCCAGGCACGAACTCTACGCCACGCTGTTCCACATTCACCTGCAGCAGCGGTGTAAACTTGCGCCCGTTGGCAAGCTCAATCTCCTTGCGAAGCGGAATACCTGAGTAGAGCACTCTCTTGTCGTCCTTGGTAATAGGTGTCTTGCCGATGGTATCGGGTATGCGCACCTTGTTGGTAGGGATGTCAACAATCTCATTGGTGAGACGATCGATACTGATGAAATGAGGACGCAGCTCACCTGTATTCTTGTCGGGGAAATCCACAACCTTTCCGAGGTTGCCGTTCTGCAACAGGTTCTTCTTGTCCTCTGGAGTGAAGGTATAGCCTTTGTAAGCTACATCGAGTTTTGGCTCGTTGCGCACGAAATGCGGCACGAGTTGCAACTGGTCGTTATCGTCCTTGCGGAATGACAGACGGGCCTGTATCTCTATCTGTTCACCGCCGAAGGTCGGCTTCACAATCACAAGCCCCGTCTTGCCGTAGTTGAGCAGGGCTTTCATATCCTTCTCATTCATACTGTTGAAGTCTATGCCATATTTGGCACCAAGTTCCTGCAGGTTCACATCGTTACCACTAATGAGGTTCTGCTTTACACCCGGAGCGGTCTGTGCCTGCTGTTCGGTTGCGGTCTGTTCTGGTTTCTGTTCCATGTCGTTCTCTTTTTCGTTGGTTTGTTCAGATGATACATTCTCTTTTTCTGTGTTAGCTTGCGTCTTGGACGCATCGTCCGATGATGCGGTTTCTTTCGCCTGACCTTCCGATTGCTTTGCCTCTTTCTCATAATTGGAGGTGTCAACCTTGTGGGCGGAAAGAATCTCCTTGTTAGCCTCCGGATCTTTCAGCAACTCCTTCATCACGCCAAGCAGGTTTTCCACCTGGTCTGCCGCTATGCGGTAGAATCCGAATCGGCTTGGCTCCTTGCACTGGCGGAAGAAGTTTCTAAAGAAACTGTCCATCAAGTCACTGTTGCGGTCAAAACGCAGGAAGTCGGGCGTGTTCTCCGCCTTGGCGGGTGCTCGTTTCGGTGTGCCGTCTCTGCTGAGTCCGGCGACGACGCTGATCTCGCCCGTCTTCTCGTCACGGACTAGCAGCACGTCCTGTTCATCACTCTTTTTCTTTTGTACCATAATTGTAAATTTTTAATGGTGAATACTGTTGTTATTTGAATTTCTGATGAATGCGAGTCAAGTAATGCTCCACATTCTCTTTCTTGAATTCTTTTACATTATTCTCTACAAACTGCATCACATCCTCTTCCGTGTAGTAGGTTTTCTGCCCCAAACGCTTGTAGGGAAGCACTCCCAGACTGCGATAGCGTTGAAGGGAACGAGGGGAGATTTGAAATAAGAGGCAGAGATCTTGGTTGTCAAGCAATTTTTCATTGATGGCAGAACTTCCTTTTTGCTCCGTCTCTCGTTCGTGTCTCAACATCAGCATGTCGTAGATGCCGTCTATCTTTTTATGTAGGTCATGGAGATATAACTCCAGTTTTCTCAATGTTCCATCTTCCATGCTCATGTTTCCTTTGCTATTGTTCGTTCCTCAACCATTCTTTCAATGGCTTCAACTTGGTATCGGCATTGATTGCCAATTTTAATAAAATCAATGCGGTTCTCTGAGCGCATTCGCTGCAAGGTGCGCTTGCTCACACCAAGTATCTTAGCTGCATCGTCATTGGTCAACATCGGCTTCAATCCCTTACCCGTCAAGTTCTCTTGAAATGCCATTCTTGCCAATCGCACGTACTGGACTATTTCTGTCAACTGTTCTGTCAGTTTTTTGAAGGCTGCACTTTCCATTGTTATTACTTCCATTCTAATTCCGTTTGAAATGTTATATAATTCGTTGTTTTGATTTCTCGGCGGCAAAATTAACCATTTGCGAAATACCCGTTTAACAACTCATTAATGACCCACGTATAATTTTCTTGATTTTTCTTGTCAAGCGGTCGGCAAACCCCAGAAAAGCACTGCCACAGTTATTCATTTTCATTGTTTTTCTACATACACACATTAACTTTGCATCCGAATTTGTTGAACCAATAAAACAGAGAATATGGAAGTAGTAACAATGGAAAAGAAGGCATTCGACTTGATGATGGCAAGATACGATGCCTTGGTAAAGAAAGTGGAGTTGCTGAAGCATAAGGCTAACGGCAAGCGTCTGAACAAATGGCTTACAGGTCATGAGGTCTGCCAGCAACTTCGCATCAGCCAGCGCACCTTACAAAAACTTCGTGACCGCCGTTTCTTGGGGCATACCCAGATTGGTCGCCAATTCTATTACTGCCCCGAAGAGGTCAAAGCCATCGTTCCGCTTATCGCCAGAATCAAATCGGTATAGCGTAAAGCCAAACTCGCCCAAGGCAAAGCCGAAAACTTTACCCTGGGCGAGCCAACACATTTTATATTCACCACTTAATCCAAATTGTAAACAATGAACATGAACCAACTTCTTACGCATGAGAGCAAGTCGATAGACACCGCCATGCAATCCTTGAAGAAAGCCAACAACTGGCTATCCTCATTCATCGAGTCCTACAGCCCACCTTTGGACGGGGAGCGATACCTCACCGACAAGGAACTCTCCGAGTTCCTGAAGCTTAGTCGCCGTACCTTGCAGGAATATCGCAAACAAGGCATCTTGCCCTACATTATATTATGTGGCAAGACCCTCTATCCTGAATCCGAGATACAAGCACTTCTCACTGGTAATTACCGCAAGCCGATAATCGACGGCACTGTTTCACAAGGGGAGGGTACTGCTTCATAATAGCGAAACAAAAATAGCGTACAGGGTACAACGACAAAAATCGTTCCCCCTGTACGCTATTATATTATAAAGGTGTAGGAATCTTATTAAAAGATGAGAGATTCTAACTTGCACCTCTTGGCATCGTTCCGTTCATCACAATAATCATCGGATACTCGTGTTTTACTTGCTCTGCTTGGCAATCCTTGCGGTTCACAACCTTACTGATAAACCATTGTCTGAACAACAAGGCTTGGTATGTATCCATTTGAAGTGCTATGGCGATAATCACTTCCATATCATAGACATGCGCAGAATATCCATTTTCAAGTTTGATGTATTGAGAATGCTGGAAGTCTTTCAGCACACTTTGTTTCCAAATGCGCTTGATGGTATTCTTCACTGCAGTCCCCGTTACATTCAACAGTTCGGCAATCTCCCAAACTGTCATCCACACCTCACCATGATGTGGGGCGTAGATGACCATATCTTCTTGTATTGTTATCACTTGTCGTTTCATACTCTGCCATTTATAGTGTTAGTATTATCGTTGCAAACATTTCCAAACGTGAATTCCTCAATGTTATTTATTTGCTGAGACAACTTTTCCACGTCTTTGCTCAATTTCTCCTTGGTAATTTTGGCATACACCTGGGTTGTCTTTATGTCCTTGTGACCAAGCATTGAACTCACGGTTTCTATTGGAACTCCGTTGGAGAGGCAAACCGAGGTTGCGAACGAATGACGGCTCATGTGCCAGGACAGCGGCTTGGTGATACCACATTTCTTTCCCAGTCTTTTGAGCGAATCCATACAACTTTGGTAGTTTGGTACAGGAAACACCCTGCCGTCTTCACACAATCCACGGTATTTTTCCATAATTTGCTTGGGATAATCAAGCAACTTGATGTTGGCTTCCGTTCCAGTCTTCTGCCGATGGATAACAATCCATTCACCTTCATCGAAAAATTCCTTGATGTTCTCTTCCTTCAAGTTGTACAGATCAATGAAAGCGAGACCTGTAAAACAACAGAACAGGAACAAGTCACGCACCATGCTCATCTTCTTTCTTGTGATAGGTGTCTCCATCAACAGATGAATCTCTTCTTTGCTCAGAAATTCTCTTGTGGTCTCTTCTTCCTTGTACTCATATCGTCTGAATGGGTCTTTTACGAGCCATTCATTATCTATGGCACGGAATACCATTGCACGGAGATTGCGGACAAACACCATCGCAGAGTTTATCTTCAAGTGCTTGTCGGTTCTGAGAAAAGTCTCGTAGTCTGTGATAAAAGGCAGCGATAACTCTTTCAGAGCAATATCCTTCACATGGTAATGCGTCTGCAAGAACTCGCCCACATAGGCACACCCAATTCTATACTTCGTGTATGTACTCAAAGATTTCATGCCAGCCTTATATTGCTTTTCCATTTCATCACGGCTTTGGGAATAGACTTTCATCAGTGTATGGCAACGATACTCCAAGCCAAGAAAGGCGTTCTTCACCTTGTCGGCAGTGACGAAGTTGTCCCTGTCCATAATCTCCTGATAATGCTTACTGATACTCACACGCATCTTGTCCAATTTGCGGTTCACCTCCAAAGCCTGCATACTCTTACCTGTCATGCGTCCGCCCTTGGTGTCCCACAAATCTGGATTGGCAGTTGTCTTGCAACTGAACTGCGCCTGTGTTCCGTCCACTGTGATACGTCCCATAACTGGAACAGTACCATCTTTCTTTACTACCTGTCTTTTGAGGTAGAAGATAATTGAAAATGTACTCTTCATAACGTCATTCTTTTTTGCGTTCAAAATTAATACATGAAGAGTCTTTTCTTGCTACGCATTTCACGGCAGAACACGGCAAATTTGGTTCGTAACCCAAAAACTTACGTTGCTCATTAGTAACTCACTATAAATCAGAGTCTTAAAATTCAATTCGTAACCTTCCTTATTCTTCCGAACCTTAACATTCACCATTTGGGGTATAGGTTACGGATAGGTAACGTTCCTCTGTCTCATCTTGTCGTATTCCCGTCTTCGTCTGTCCTCGTCACTTTTAACCAAAATGAGGAAAGTAACTGATAACCAGTAAACTTTCCTCATTCTTCTCTCAAACACTTTTTATATGTACTTTCTGTCCCAGAAAGTTTAGCATTAGTATGTGACAAGTTATTAGAATTTGATGCAATCAGAGGGTTGCTTCAATTTGCTGACCATAGAGCAAGTGCAAAAGAAGACAGAGAATTTGTTCCAAACTTGACCTCCTTTAATTATCAGTTTCCTTTTGAAAACAAACGTGGAATTCAAAAACTTGTAGAGGATAATTGGGATAATGAGATTCTACTTGTACGCGCTCCAACAGGAGCAGGAAAAACAGACGCCTCTCTATTATGGGCCTCTCGCCAGTTAGCCGCTCACAAAGCCGATCGTCTTGTAATAGCTATGCCAACTCGATTTACGGCAAATGCTCTTTCGGTAAACGTAGCAGCCACCTTGTCCGATACAGGTTTATATCATTCCAGTGCTTGGTATTCAATGTATTCGGAAGTGCAAAATGGAGAATTGGATATGACGGAAGCTTTAGCTCAACAAAAAATGGCAAAACTTTTAGCAACTCCAATTACGGTATGTACCATTGATCACTTGTTGGTGTCTTTGACCTTTACTCAAGAAAGCCATCATCTAATTTGCAGCAATCTTGCCAACTCTTGTGTAGTTATAGATGAAGCAGATTTCTATGATGATTTTACTCTTGCCAATATCCTCTTCCTGTTAAAAGTGCTTCATAATTGGAAAGTTCCAGTTATGATAATGAGTGCGTCTTTGCCAGAGTCAGCTTTACAATTATATAGAAAAGCAGGATTCAATATTAAAAGTATATTAGAAGATAAAAAAAGCGATAACTATAAGAAATGTTTCAACATAAAAAAGCTAATAGAATATGATAATATACAGAACATCAACTATCTATTGGAATATTGTATAGAAAGAGGGAATGCTATTATTTACCTTAACACAATAGATAAAGCCATAAAAGTATACAAGGAAATAAAAGCCCTTGTATTGGGAAGCGGAAAAGACATCCCAATTATCCTATATCACAGTCGGTTTACAGAAAAAGACAAGCAACGCAAGGAAAACATGTTACTTGATAATTTGGGGAGAAAAGCATGGAACAATGGTACAGCTAAAGGAATTGCCATTCTTACACAAATAGGTGAAATTAGTATAAACATTAGTTCCGAACTAATGATTAGTGAAGTATGTCCAATAGACCGACTCATGCAAAGAGCCGGAAGATTGTGTCGCTTTGATAATTCTGTTGGTGAAATGTATGTGTTAATACCATATAATGACAACACCCTCTACCCTGCACCATATGGTTCATATTCACAATATGAAAAGTCATGGATTCCATGTAAAGCTTTATTGTCTACTATGGAAATACTTAAATGTGGTATATATTCAGCACAAGATTTAGTCAATATTCTAAGCAAGGTATATGCAAAAGAAACTATTTTCAGTGTAAAAGCCCAAACCAACGTAAAAGCATTGGAACAAATGTTTATTAATAATTGGCTAATAAATCCAGTTGAAAAATGGCATGATGATGATACTCATTCCAACAGTTGGAGAAGCCGGGATATTGGACCACAAGGAATAGCTTTTGTTATGAAACCTGAGTGTACACATTTTTACAATTATTCCGAATATATGGAGTTTGTATTATCCTATTCCATAAGCTTACCTGTATATTTATTAGATAAAGGCAGGAAAGAACATCGGATCGATTCAAATTGCAGAATTACTATCGGGTCCAACGAACCAATTCTTATTAATGTTATACGTGAGGGATTTTATACATTTGATGTAGGTATTGACCTAACTGATGATGAGGAGGATAATTACTTATGACAATAATAGGCACTCATTTCAACTATTACCAGCTTTGCCATCGCAAACTATGGCTGTTTGCCAATGGCATCAACATGGAACAAGAGTCAGACTTGGTCTATGAAGGTAAGCTGGTGCATGAATCAAGTTATCCGCAACGTACATCAAAGTATGAGGAAGTGGAGATTGATGGTATCAAAGTGGATTACTATGATGCCAAGAACAAGGTCATCCATGAGATAAAGAAATCTAATAAGGTGGATAAAGCTCATGAATGGCAACTGAAATATTACATGTATGTTTTCGAGCAACATGGAATTGATGGCGTGAAGGGCATCTTGGAATATCCTCTTTTGAGAAAGACAAAAGAAGTAATCTTGACAGATGTTGATAGAGATGACATTCAGGTTATATCTAAGGACATTATTAAGATAATCTCTCAAGATGTTTGCCCGTCTAAAGTTAAGAAAGGCATCTGTAAGAATTGTAGTTATTTCGATTTTTGTTATATAAACGAGTTGGAGGAAGAAGAATGAAAAGAAGTTTCTATCTGTTCAATCCAGGCATCATGGAACGCAGAGATAATACGCTGAAGTTCACGCCTGTTATTGTGAATGAAGATAATGAAGAAATCAAGCAGCAACCTCGATACATTCCTATTGAGGATGTTGCGGAACTGTATGCCTTTGGAAGTCTGCGGACAAATAGCGCTTTGTTCAACTTTCTGGGGCAGAAAGGTATTCCTGTCCACTTCTTCGACTATTATGAGAACTATACCGGAAGCTTCATGCCAAGGGAAAGTCTTCTTTCTGGCAAGGCATTGTTGGCACAAACATCTGCGTACCAAAATAAGAAGAAAAGGGTAGAATTAGCTCGTAAATTCATTCAGGGAGCAGCTTGGTGATCATAGCGCTAAAATGATACCACCTGTATCACTCAAATGATACCGCTTTGTTAGCGTGGTTACAGGCATCGCTTTTCACGTGGTCGGCGATACCTGTTTTAAGAGTGATAGTCACGTGGTCATAAAATGACATAAGCCGTGACGACGATATCGGATTTTACGTTGTCAAGCCATAACCAAAAGTACCCGACTATCGTTTTCTTCTTTGGCGCATAGACGGTCCTTCCAGTTTGATAAGATTACTGCTGTTCACCAATCTATCCATGATAGCATCAGCCAAAGTTGCTTCTGCAATGTAGTCATACCATTTATCGACAGGTAACTGAGATGCTATGATGACCGACTTCTTCTCATATCGGTCTTCTAGGATTTGCAGCAGTGCGATACGGGTATCCGCATTCATTGCCACCAAGCCAAAGTCATCAAGTATGATCAAGTCATTGCGGTCAAGACGCTTCAACAACTTCTGGAAGGTGCCATCCATTCTTGACTGGGCTATCGTATCAACAAAGTGATTCATATTCATGTACTCAGTTCTCAAGCCCAGCATACATGCCTGCCGTCCAATGGCGCAAGCTAAGTACGATTTGCCGCAGCCAGTGAGTCCTGTAATGAGCAGATTCTCTCCATTGCGTATAAATCTACAATCGGCAACCTCGTCAAGCATGGCTCGTGTCAAGTTTCTTGCAGTCGAGCACTCTATGTCTTCCACATACGCAGTATAGCGCAGGTGGCTAGCCTTCAGAAGCTTTGCTGTAAGCGCATTACTACGATGGCATTTTTCTGCCTCTATCATTCTAGCCATAGCCTGTTCAAGCGATGGGCGCATGTTGATTGGAAGGTTCATCATCTCGTTGTAAGACTCAGCCATACCATTCAGCTTCAGGCTTTTCAGCATATCCACAGTTTCGTTGAGTGTCATGCCTGTTCCTCCTTTCCGTCGTTAGCATAGAGTTCCATTACAATGGAGTATTCGCCAGCCCCACGTACATTGTC
>ENA-UPSY01001515-UPSY01001515.1-human-gut-metagenome-genome-assembly--contig:-NODE-1515-length-23870-cov-11.166940_pt1 | contig 23870 bp, 23 predicted proteins | sample MGYA00250044_ERZ773365 | MGnify/ENA primary metagenome ERZ773365 (study PRJEB29103, sample SAMN06111932) | human gut metagenome | biome: human gut; feature: ankylosing spondylitis patient; material... | reverse complement strand
TGTCATATCATAATCTTTAAATAATTTATAGATTTTTATATAAAATTATATATTATTTATAACAGCTTTAAGCCTCCCCTGATTAAAACTTCAATCATCTATAAAATAATTATCGCTTAATACAGACCTTATTTTGTTGAGTAAGCAAAATTTTATAAAAATCGTATTAAGCGATAAAATTTTTATTTTAAACTAATTATTAAGCCTTTAAGCTATTATACAATTCTTTATATTGTTTAGCTGATTCTTCCCAGCTGTAATCAGCAGTCATAGCATTTTCTACAAGATGAATATGTTTTCTATCATCAGCAATACCATCTATTGCACGTTTGATGGAGAATAATAATTCATGTGCATTGTAATTATTAAAGCTAAAGCCATTACCAGTTTGAGTGTAATTGTTATATGCTTCAACAGTATCTTTTAAACCACCTGTAGCACGTACAATTGGCACAGTACCATAACGGAGAGCGATAAGCTGACCAATACCGCATGGTTCATATTGAGATGGCATCAAGAATAAATCACTTGCAGCATAAATTTGATGTGCTAATTCATTATTAAAGAAGATATTAGCAGATACTTTTTTCGGATAGCGCCACACAAGACCTTTGAACCAGTCTTCATATTGTCTATCGCCTGTACCTAAGATTACAAATTGTACATTTTCATATTCAAGTAATTCATCTAAGATACGTGTAACTAAATCAAGACCTTTAGCTTCAACTAAACGAGTTACCATACCAATCATTGGAATCTTGCGATTTACTGGTAAGCCCAATTTTTTCTGAAGTTGTTCTTTATTATCACCTTTGATAGCAATTGCATTATGTACATCAAAGTTTTTAAAGATGTACTTATCAGTTTCTGGATTATAATCTTCATAATCAAGACCATTGATAATACCAGATAAATCTGCATCACGTTTTTGAAGCATACCTTCAAGACCTTCACCATAATAAGGATCTTGAATTTCTTTAGCATAACTGCGACTTACAGTAGTAACTTTATCAGAATATACGATAGCACCTTTCATGAAGTTGATATCATCGAAGTATTCCAAATCACCATTGTTGAAGCATTTCCAATCAAGACCTAATACATCTGGTAAATATCCTTTCCAGAAACGACCTTGATATTTCAAATTATGAATAGTATATACTGTTTTAATCTTGTTATAGCGTACATCTTCATTATGTTCGAGTTTTAAATAAACGCTAATTAAACCTGTTTGCCAATCATTCATATGAATAACATCTGGCCAGAAATCAATATGAGGAAGCATTTCAAGAACAGCTCTGCAGAAGAAAGTAAATCTTTCTACATCATCTGGATAACCATAATATCCTTCACGATAGAAATATTCCTGATTATCAATGAAATAAAATGGTACATCTTTATAATCGTATCTATCAATACCTAGATATTTTTTACGCCAGGAAACATTGATTTCACCATCATAAATATGTTCCATATTATTGCGATATTCTTCTTTTATACCACTGTATTTTGGTATAACAACACGAACATCTACACCTTTTTGTTTTAATTCTTTAGGTAAAGAACCCGCTACATCTGCAAGACCGCCTGTTTTTACAAAAGGCACAGCTTCTGAGGCTACATATAAAACTTTTAACACTATAACACGACCTTCCTCTATGATTGTATATATAGCCCATATAATAAAAATTATATGGGCTATAACTTAAATTATTTCAAGGCATAAGCTTTAGCCTTTTGACGTTGTTTTGATCTATTACCATTAAGTTTTACTTTTTCTGGTTTTTCAGCTTCAATCACTGTCTGTTTTTTAGCTTCAACAGGACGCAATTTCAATCTGAAATATACTGTACCAAGTGGTGGTAAAGTAATTTGAATAGATTGATTTAAATTATGCCAGAATACATCTTCTGATTTAAAGTCACCTTCATTTAATACATTAGAACCACCGTATTCTTCTTTATCTGTATTAAATACTTCTTGATAAATACCTTTTTCAGGTACACCAATGCGGTAACCATGACGCACTTCTGGAGTGAAGTTACATACTACAATGATGAAATCATCTTGGTCTTCAGCATAACGAATAAAGGAAATAACGCTATTTTCATTATCGTTACAATCAATCCAGCGGAAACCACGCCAATCAAAGTCTACTTGCCATAAAGCTTTATGTTCACAATAGAATTTATTCAATTCTTTAGAGAATCTCTGCATTTTTGTATGCATTGGATACAATTCAGCTAAATGCCAATCAAGACTATCATCATATTTCCATTCGATAAATTGACCAAATTCGCCACCCATGAATAATAATTTTTTACCAGGGTGAGTCATCCAATAACCAAAGAAGGAACGAAGACCAGCGAATTTACGCCAATAATCGCCTGGCATTTTTTCAATTAAAGAGCATTTACCATGAACTACTTCATCATGAGATAATGGCAATACAAAGTTTTCAGAGAAAGCATACATCAAGGAGAATGTAATTTTATCATGATTCCATTTACGATAAATAGGATCAAGGCTCATATATTTGAGCATATCATTCATCCAGCCCATATTCCATTTATAGTTAAAGCCCATACCGCCCATATAAGTTGGACGAGAAATCATAGGCCATGATGTAGATTCTTCTGCCATCATTAAAGCATTTGGATGATATTTGAAAATCGCTTCATTTAGATTTTTAATCAATTCCATAGCTTCAAGGTTACCAGTATCACCATATTTATTAGGTTCCCACTGACCTTCTTCACGACCGTAGTTTAGATACAACATATTAGCTACAGCATCAATTCTAAGCCCATCAATATGATATTCATTTAACCAAAATAGAGCATTAGAAATTAAGAAGCTATGCACTTCACGACGACCATAGTCGAAATTAGTTGTACCCCATTGCCAATTTTCACGGCGTTTTTCATTATCAGATTCATATAAAGTTTCACCATCAAAACGGCGAAGACCATGAGCATCGTTACAGAAATGTCCTGGAACCCAGTCCATGATTACAGCAATACCATTTTGATGAGCTAAATCTACTAAATACATGAAGTCTTTTGGTTCACCATAACGACTAGTTACTGCATAATAACCAGTTGCTTGATAACCCCAAGAACCATCAAATGGATGTTCACAAAGTGGCATAAACTCAATATGAGTATAATTCATTTCTTTAACATAAGAGATGAGTTGTTTTGCTGCTTCTCTATAAGTTAAATAATTACCTTCAGCATCACGACGCCAAGAGCCTAAATGCACTTCATAGATGAGCATAGGTTTATCATAAGAAGCTTCTTGTTGCTGTTTTTTCTGCCATTTTTCATCATGCCATTCATAACCGCGTAAATCATAAACGCGAGAAGCTGTTTTTGGTTTCTTTTCAGCATAAAAAGCATAAGGGTCTGCTTTTAAGAAACGTTCTCCACCATTGAATGGCTCTATAGAATATTTATAAATTTCACCTTGCTGTAAATTAGGAATAAAAGTCACCCAAATTTCACCATCAGAAATTCTCTGCATTGGGTTTTCATTGTAATCCCAATTATTAAAATCTCCTACTACACTTATGGCTTTAGCATGAGGTGCCCAAACAGCAAAGCGTACGCCTTCTACTCCGTCTTCTACTACAAAATGAGCTCCTAACATTTGATACGCATAGAAATTTGTACCTTGATGATACAAATACAAATCAAAATCTTTTAATGCGGATACTTCCATATTTTTAGTTCTCCTTTGGAGTCATTTATTTTAATAAATTAATAGGTTCTACATTCCAGATATCTTTTGCATATTCGCTGATAGTTCTATCACTAGAGAAGATACCAGAATGTGCAATATTGATTAAGCTGGATTTCAACCAACCATAGCGGTCGAGATATTTACCTCTAATTTTTACATGAGCATCAATATAAGAATTGAAGTCTTTGAATACAAAATATTCATCATTACTATTGAATAAATAGTTGTGTAAGTCATGGAAATCACCATTACCTACGAATGGACCAGTCAATAATTCATCAACTACATTGTGAATTGCTGGATTTGTATTATATTCAGTCCATGCGGAATATAATCCATTTTTATAGTATTCCATTACTTCATGTTCTTTTAAGCCAAAGATAACGCAGTTATCTTCTCCAACTGCATCGCAGATTTCCACGTTAGCACCATCTAAAGTACCAAGTGTGATAGCACCGTTCATCATGAATTTCATGTTAGATGTACCGGAAGCTTCTTTACCTGCAAGAGAAATCTGTTCACTAACATCAGCTGCTGGGAATAATTTTTCTGCTAAAGTAACACCATAGTTTTCTAAGAATACTACATGTAAACAATCGTTTACATCTTTATCGTTATTAACAATATTAGCTACATTGTTAATTAAGCGAATTGTTTCTTTAGCGATATGGTAACCAGGAGCTGCTTTACCTGCGAACATATAAGTACGAGGTAACATTTCAGATTTAATAGATGGATTTGCTTTAATCAAATTATAGATATGCATTACATGTAAAATATTCATAATTTGACGTTTGTAAGAATGAATACGTTTAACTTGAATGTCATATAAAGAGTTAGGGTCAATAGTAAATCCACTACGACGTTTGATATGACCAGCTAAATAAATTTTATGTTCTTTTTTAACTTCTGCTAATTTATCAAGGAATGCTGTATCATCTTTATAATCTAATAAATCGATAAGACGAGATGGGTCTTTACGCCATTTATCAGAAATAGCTTCATCTATTAAGCTAGAAAGCTGTGGATTTGCAGCAATGAGCCAACGACGATGTGTAATACCATTAGTTTTATTATTGAATTTACCTGGGTAAATTTCATCAAAGTCACGCATAGTATGTGCTTTTAAGATATCGCTATGAATTTTAGCAACACCATTTACGCTGTGGCTACCTACAACAGAAAGACGAGCCATATGAACTACGCCATCTTGAATGATAGATACTCTGCGTACACGGTCTTCATCATTTGGATATTGTTTACGAACATCTTCTAAGAAGCGTGCATTGATTTCTTCTACGATCATGTAAATACGTGGTACGAGATTTTTAAACATATCAATTGGCCAAGTTTCTAATGCTTCTGGCATAATTGTATGGTTAGTATAAGCTACTGTATTTTTAGTGATATCCCAAGCAGTATCCCAATCCATACCTTCTTGGTCAATGAGTACGCGCATAAGTTCAGGAATTGCCATTGCTGGATGAGTATCATTGATATGAATAGCAATTTTTTTCGCAAAATCTTTTAAATCACCTTTACGGCGTTTATAATGACGAACAATACTTTGAACGCCTGCAGATACAAAGAAATACTCTTGAGTCAAACGAAGCATTTTACCTTCATAAGAGCTATCTTCTGGATACAAGCAAGAAGTGATTGCTTGTACACGATAAGATTGACGCAATCTTTCTTGTAACTGTTCTCTAGTACCTGATAAAGAAGCAAAATCTTGAGGAACTTCAGCATTCCAAAGACGAAGAGTATTTACTACATTATTGTGGTAACCTACGATTGGCACATCATAAGGAACAGCTGCAACTGTATTATATCCTTCATGAACTAATTTTAAAGAACCATCTTCTTGTTGAGCCATATAAGCATTACCGCCAAAATGAACATCAACTTCTTTGTCAGCTTTGCGATATTCCCAAGCGAAACCATTTTTAAGCCAATTATCAGGAATTTCAACTTGTTGATTATCTATTATTTTTTGTTCAAACAGACCATATTGATAACGGATAGTACAACCATGACCTGGAAGGCCTAAGGAAGCCAAAGAATCAATAAAGCAAGCAGCAAGACGGCCAAGACCACCATTACCTAAACCTGCATCTGGTTCCTGTTTAAAGAGTTCTGTAATATCAATATTCAAGTCTTTCAAGGCTTCTTTACAGATTTCTTTCATATCAAGATTGATCAAGTTTGTATTTAATAGACGACCTAATAAGAATTCAATGGAAAAATAATATACTTCTTTGCATTGATTTTCTTCATAGTATTTATTAGTCATAATCCAGTTTTCACTGATGTACTGACGAACTGTTCTAACTAAAGTCTGATATAATTCTTCTTTAGTTAATTCATTCCAATCTTTACCAAATAACATATTTGCTGTTTTTAAGAAATTTTTCTGTAATGAAGCTCTCTCTTCAATTTGCTTATTGATTATTCCTACACTCACTATTACTTCCCCCTATAAGTTTTTACCTTAATCGCACTACCCTGAAATAAAAACTCTATATTTCTAAAAAAACCAAAACCTATATATTAATATTTTATATTATATAATTTATATTATATATATTTATAATTACTATATTTTTTAACCTATATTATTTTAATATCTTATCTTTTGTTAATCAAATAACTGTATTTTTTTCAATGATCAATGGATAATTTTCAGCACCTTTTAACCATTTACCATCGGATACTACTACATTTTTATCGCAAATTACATTTTCTACTAGAGCATCATCTTGTAATTCACAATTCTGCATGATTACGCTATTTTTAACTTGAACGCCTTTTCCGATTTTAACACCACGGAATAAGATACTGTTTTCTACAGAACCTTCAATTACGCAACCATTTGCAACTAAAGAATTATTAACTTTTGCTTGTTTTTTGTACTGTACAGGAGCTTCATCACGAACTCTTGTATAGATTGGGTTATAACCCATGAATAATTCTTCCCAAATTTCTGGTTCTAACAAGTCCATATTAGTTTTGAAATAGGAACTTGTAGAGCAGATTTCAGATACATAACCTTCATGTTGGAAGCCATAAATATTTAAATTATCCTGATGACGTAAAATACCATCAATCAAGAAATCATAGCCACCACGTTCATATGCTGTAGATATGATTTCCATGAATTTTTTACGGGACATTAAATAAATACCCATGAATACTTTGGAATTTTCATAAACAGCTGGACGGTTAGCAATTTCTGTAACAAGACCATTTTCACCAGTCTGTAAAATAGTTGCATTATCTGGACGTTCTTTATTTTCAATATGGTAAACCATAGTGATATCAGCACTAGTATTCTGATGGAAACGAAGAGCTGTAGTAAAGTCTATATTATAAACAAAACGGCTGTTGCAGATTAATACATATTCTTGTTCAGACTGTCTGATAAAGCTCATATGTCTATAGAAAGACTGTAAGTTACCATTACGGCTATCTTTATCCATTTTTATAGCTGGTAAATAGAATAAACCATCATGACGACGTGCTAAATCCCAGTCTTTACCAGAACGAAGATGGTCTAAGATAGAACGAGATTTTGCTGGCATCATCATACCAATTTTTGTAATACCAGAGTTAACCATGCTAGATAAAGCAAAGTCTAATAAACGATAACGACCTGCAAAAGGTAATGTTGCAACAGGTCTTTTTGTTGTAAGTGTTCTTATTTGTTTATCGTCTTCATATAAATCCATTATTCCGAGAACATTTTTCATAATTATATCCCTCTCTTATTTTATCCCACATTTACATTTTCAGTTGCATCGGAAACAACCATTGGTCGTACAGTTTCACCTTCAGGAATTACTACAATAGTGCCATCGTCACTACCTACTTGAGCAGTTGCTTCAATTTTGCTGTTTTGAGCTACAATAGCTTTTTCAACAACAGCATCTGCTTCAATTTTTGCAAATGGCATAATTACAGAATTGCTTACTTTTGCACCTTTAGCAATGCGTACACCTGGGAATATAACAGAATTTTTTACTTCACCGCAAATCATAGAACCTTCGCTTACAAGAGAATTTTTAATTTTAGCTTTTGGTCCTACATAGTGAGGTGGCATAGCCATATCCACGGAATAAATTTTCCATTTACCATTCATTTCAAATGGTTGTTTTTCTTTTAATAAATCCATGTTTGCTTCCCAAAGGCTATCGATTGTTCCTACATCTTTCCAATAACCTTCAAATGCATAGGAATATAATCTAGCTTGGTCAGCTAACATTTTTGGAATAATATTTTTACCAAAATCATGGCTAGAAGTTTCATCTTTAGCATCATTTTCTAAGTATTCACGTAAGAAATTCCAGCTAAAGATATAAATACCCATAGAAGCTAAATTGCTTTCTGGTTTAGCAGGTTTTTCGGCAAATTTAGTAATACGACCTTCTTTATCTGTGCTCATAATACCAAAACGAGAAGCTTCTTTCATTGGCACTTTAATTACACTAATTGTAGCTTCTGCTTTATTCTTTTTATGGAATTCAATCATTTTTGCATAATCCATAGTATAAATATGGTCACCAGACAAAACTAATACATAATCTGGATTAGCTTTATTGATAAAATTAATATTTTGATAAATTGCATCTGCTGTACCTTTATACCAATCTGCACCTTTTTCTCTAGCATATGGAGGTAAAATATATACACCACCATTTTTACGGTCAAGATTCCATGCTTCACCAGTACCTAAGTATGTATGCAATTCTAGTGGACGATATTGAGTAAGTACACCTACTGTTTCAATACCAGAATTTGCACAGTTACTTAATGGGAAATCGATAATACGATATTTTCCACCAAATGGTACAGCTGGTTTAGCTATATTCTTAGTTAAAGCTCCTAATCTGCTCCCTTGACCACCAGCCAATATCATGGCTAAGCATTCTGTTTTTCTCATAATATAAAACCTCCTGAAAAAATAAACATAGTCTACACATCTTGTCAATTTCGATAAAAATGCAGGAATTAATCTATAAAAACTATTAAAAATTACACAAATATAACAAATTACTTATAAAAACTTAACAATCTTAACAATTATCGTACATTTTATAAAATTTAGATTAAATAAATTTACACAACCCCTTTTTCTGTAAAAACTTCTCAAATAAATAAAATTCGTTACATTTTCATTTGACGATATTACATTTCTATATAAATTTTGTAAATCCTGCTAAAATCCAAAAAAATTTTAAAAAATTTCAAAAAAAAGCAGAGCTTTAAATTTGCTCTGCTAAAATTAGACCTTTTTTATATTTACTTACGGTAGAAATTTGTAAATCAAATTTTTCACTAAGTTCATTTTTTAAAGATAATAAATCTTCCATTCGTCCAGATTTTAATTCTATTTCTACTTCACAAATAGGAGATTTTCTTTCATTTCCCTGCACAAATCCACAATCTAAAGCTATTTCCAGTTTTGAAGCAAACCAATTTATATCTATACATTCACGTACAAAATCAGTTATTACAATCGGAATGAATTTCTTACCTTTAGTTTCTTTGATTAAATTCCAAATCTCACCTACATCCGAAAAAACACTTATATCTGCTTGTAGGCTTGTTACTTTTTTATTAATTTCCACACGTTCAAAAACGCCCTGTGTGTTTACTTTTCCCGATTTATATGTTGCTACAAAACAATTGTTTTCTTGTCGTACACGATAGGCAATTTTATGTTTTTGATAGAATTTTTCTTCCGTATCGTAATAAATAGCCTTCATCACTATACTTTGTGGTCTTTGTCCTTCATTTTCTTGCAAGAATTTACGTATATTTTCTACTTGAGCTTTATCTTTTATTTCCATTTTTATTTCAACTTCTCGATTATTCATGAATTTCCCAACAACCTTTCTCTTTTAATTTTAAGATAGCCTGATGCTTGCAAATCAAACTACTACGATGAGCAATACTTATTATTCTCGTATCTGGTAAATATGTTTTTAACATATCATATAAATTTCCTTCTAAAGTTTCATCAAGTGCTGATGTAGCTTCATCCAAAAATACAAATTTAGGTTTATATAATAAAATTCTCGCAAAAGCTATTCTTTGCTGTTCACCTAAAGATAAAATTCTACTCCAATCATCAACAATATCCAATTTATCTACTAAATTTTCTAACTTACAAGCTATGAGTATTTCTTTTATTTCTTCATCACTATATTTTTCACTGATTACTTCTTCGACTACAGGATAAGAAATTGCCTGTCTTAAGCTACCAAGTGGCAAATATGGTCTTTGTGGTAAGAATAAAAATTCTTCTTCTTTTGGCAAATAAACATTGCCTTTCGCATAAGACCAAAGACCTGCAAGTGTTCGTAAAAGAGTTGATTTACCCACACCAGAAGCACCCATGATCAATAAAGATTGATACTTCATCAAATCAATTGTACAATTCTTGATTAAAACATCTTTATTTTTATTAGGAAGGAAAACATCTACATTTTCTATACCGACTTTAATATTAGAAGCATTATCTATCATTAAATCAGATTTCAAATCCAAAGCTTCACTGACATGACGATTGAAACCATCTAAACGGCGAACTACAGAGCACCACTGTGCTATAGTTGTATAAGCATCTACAAAATATGACATTGCCCCTTGAACTTGTCCAAAAGCATTTGATACTTGCATAATCCAACCAACTTGCACCTCTTTAGCAAACCAACGCGGTGCAGCCAATAATAATGGAATGATAATCGCCAATTGACCATAACCAGCTGTAAAACCGTTTAAGATTTTTTGACGAGTCATAATATCGCGGAAATTGCCAATTACAATCTTAAATCTAGTCAAGAAATTTTCTAACTCAGGCTTTTCACCACGATAAAAAGCAATCGACTCTGTATTTTCTCTGACACGCATCATCGCAAAACGGAAATCAGCTTCATATTTTTGCTGTTCATAATTTAAATTGATAAGTGCCTTACCCACCTTATGAGTGAGATACGTACCAACGATAGAATATACCAAAGATAACCAAACCATATAGCCATAGATAGTAAATTCATAACTGCCAATAGGCACAGTGATAATTCCTGATAAATTCCATAAAATTACAGTAAATGCCACCAAAGTTATCAGTTGACGCACAAGACCAATCGTCAAAGATAAAGTCAACGCTACAAATTGATTAATATCCTCAGAAATACGCTGATCTGGGTTATCCATATCTTTTCCCATCAATTTCAACTTATAATAAGCTCTATTTTCCATCCATCTAACTAAATATTTATCAGTGAGCCATTCACGCCATTTTATCTGCAATAATTGTTGTAAATACACAGAATAAACGCCAATCGCTATATAGATAGCGGCAATCAAGGAAAATTTGCCCACTAAATACCAAAAACTATCAAATTCATAGGCTTGCAAAACATCCCAAAATTCTTTATACCAATCATTTACCAATACCGTCAAAAATACACTGGCTAAATTTAAAATTAAAACAACAGCTAAAATACCATAAGCCTTCCATTTTTGTTCAGAACGCCAATATCCTAGTGCTAAAATTTTAAAAGCCTGTAAATAATACATAATTCTTCTTGAAGTCAAACCATACACCTCTATCCTAAAATTAATTTTCATATCTTCTAAAAAAATATGCTAAAATAAATATATTGCTTACTTTTCTTTCATGAGCAAGAAAAGTAACAAAAGAACTCTACCTCCCGATATCAATTTTACTTTGTCAATTATAAAATTATGTCTATAACGCTCTAAACTCGCGTTGCTCAAACAGTAGAGCTAAACCATAGCCATAATTTTATCCTTGCCAATAGCCTACGGCTACCGTAAAATTCGCTAACGTGAGGGACATTAGGTATTATTTTTAATAATACTAAATAATTTGTTATATTTTCCGCATTATAAAATTTAGCGGTAATCGCAAGATTATTGAAAAACATTATCATTGAATACGCCTTTTGCTTAACTGTCTGAGCGTAGCGAGTTTTAAGCTTTGTATGAAATGATAATTTTTTTCAAAGCTTAAATTTTATCTGCGGTGGCTTTCTTTGCTTCGTTTCTTTGCCATCAAAGAAATGAACATATATTATAGATTTTATTTAAATTTACTTTTCTTTCATGAGCAAGAAAAGTAACAAAAGAACTCTACCTCCCGATATCAATTTTACTTTGTCAATTATAAAATTATGTCTATAACGCTCTAAACTCGCGTTGCTCAAACAGTAGAGCTAAACCATAGCCATAATTTTATCCTTGCCAATAGCCTACGGCTACCGTAAAATTCGCTAACGTGAGGGACATTAGGTATTATTTTTAATAATACTAAATAATTTGTTATATTTTCCGCATTATAAAATTTAGCGGTAATCGCAAGATTATTGAAAAACATTATCATTGAATACGCCTTTTGCTTAACTGTCTGAGCGTAGCGAGTTTTAAGCTTTGTATGAAATGATAATTTTTTTCAAAGCTTAAATTTTATCTGCGGTGGCTTTCTTTGGTTCGTTTCTTTGCCATCAAAGAAATGAACTTATAATATAAGGAGGAAAAAATTTTTTATGAATATTTTACTAGCTATTGCTGTTATGATTGTTATCATTATTGCTAGTTATTTAGCTGATAGAAAATACCCTACAAAGAGAATATTTATTATTCCTTGTGGCATTATTTTACTTTGTTTTGTAGCTGTCTATAGTTCTTTAGTGATACCATCTTCTTCAAATTCTATCTCCACTGAGCAACGTTTGGCTATTTTAAACGAACAACCTTATTTTATAACATGGTACAATGATTATAAAGAAGATATCAATCAGCTAGATAGATTTGCTACAGTTTATCACAAAATCATTTCTAATTATGAAAATCAATCCATATCTGCAACTGAAGCTTTAAGTCAATTGCAAAGATTATATGATGAAACAAATGCTTTTAATAATTCATTACAAGATGCTTTACCGCCAAGTGAATTATCACAAAACAATTATACATTAGTTTATAATATTTTGGAAAAAACTCGTGTTTATAGTTATAAATTAAATGAAACTGTTCGTCAAAGTATTGTAATCATCAACGAAGGAACTTACAATCAAATTGAGCATAAAGATATTGTAAATAATTTAAATCGCATTTATGCTATTGAAGCTCCTATAATGTTAGATATCAATAACGAAGTATCGCAAATTAAAGATAATCTAACTATCCCAGAAAATTAATCACAAATATAATATATAGATAAAATAAAAGGTGATACTAAAAGTATCACCTTTTTTATTATAATTATTATTATAAATCTTTTACAATTGTTTTGAGATATTCCGCAAAGTCACCAAATAAATCATCACGACGGAGAGCAAATTCTACTGTAGCTTTCAAAAAGCCTAATTTATCGCCTACATCATAGCGTTTGCCGGTGAAATTATAAGCATAAACATTTTCACGTTTTGCCATAACTTTGAGTGCATCTGTCAACTGTATTTCTCCACCTTTACCTGGCTTAGTATTTTGCAATACTTCAAATACATCTGGAGTGATGATATATCTACCAAGCACTGCCATTTGACTTGGAGCTTCTTCAATGCTTGGTTTTTCAATCATGTCATTAACTTTCATCAATTGTTCATTGATAGTTGGTACGCCTGCTACAATACCATAAGAAGAAACCTTTTCTTTTGGCACTTGTTGACAACCTAAAATAGTAGCACCTGTTTGATTATACATATCCATCAACTGTTTTAAAGCTGGCATTTCAGGATTATAAACTATATCATCACCTAATAATACAGCAAATGGTTCATTATCAATGAATGCTCTAGCACATAAAATAGCATCACCTAAACCACGCATATGTTTTTGGCGAATGTAATGTACATTGATTTCTGATGTTTCCTGTACCATTTCCAATAATTTAGTTTTACCTTTAGCTTTTAATTCAGCTTCTAAAATTGGTGCACTATCAAAATGGTCTTCAATTGCACGTTTAGCATGACCACTGATGATCAAAATATCTTCAATACCACTAGAGATAGCTTCTTCCACTATGTACTGAATTGTAGGCTTATCTACTATTGGTAACATTTCTTTAGGTGTTGCTTTTGTCGCTGGCAAAAAACGAGTACCAAAACCAGCAGCAGGTATAACAGCTTTGCGAATACGTTTCATAACAATCTACTCCCTATAATCTATTCAAATAAATAAAATACTTTAAATTATGACAATTTTATACAATCAAAAATCATTATATCATAAAAAAAGATTTTCTTCATAAAATTATTAACTCTATTGATTATAAAGTTTACCAAATTATAACTATGAAGAAAATCTCTCTTTATTATTAATTTTTAGCTATCCTATTCATTCCTATTGTAAGTCTTATTTTTTAATTACTAATCTTATCATTACTATTTCCTCAAAATTTAAGGCTTTATTCTTCGTTTATCTTTTTTATTTCTTCTACACTTAAATTAGTATATTTAGAAATAAGCTTTATATCTACTTTATCTTTTAACATATTTTTTGCAGTTTGTATAGCTTGTTGATATAACCCTTTTTGCATGCCTTGCTGTAATCCTTGCTGTAATCCTTGCTGTAAACCCTGCTCTAAACCCTGTTGCAATCCTTCTTCTTTAAATGCATTCATATAGGAATAATAATCTCTTATAGCTTTTTCTCTTTGTTCATATGCTCTACGTTCTATTTTATTCTGTAAAAATGTATCTTCAAATTCTACTGCTTCTTTAATTGCTGGAGTTGTCATCGCTATTTCCTCCAATTCTTCTTTACTATATTTCCCTGAAAAATAAGCAAGCCATGCTTCAGAGGCTCTTATTTTTCGCATATCCTTTAAGGTAAATTTGGGCAATTCTAAAAAATGTATCTCTATATGGTCCGTAAGTTTTTTATGAGATTTCACATTTAATAGATTATAGATATTATGCCAATCTTGTTCATCTTCCAAATAATCAAATGCCAATAGATTTATAGCTATAGCCTTCTTTAATTTCTTATATTCAGCACCTTTTTCTAATTGCTCTGAATACATCTTTGACCAATAATATAATGAACGCTCAGCCATTAATTTAAACGGACAAACTTGCACCTCAATATCTACTTGCGTACCATCATTTAAATCCGCTCTAATATCTAATTTAGATAATTTACCATCTAAAGTTAATGGTTCATTATCTTTATCTAAAAAACTTATATCTGTAAAATAGTTTTTATCATCTTTATTTAAAACTCCATTTAAAAAACTAAGTGTTAAATTCTTTCTTTTTTTATCCCCCAAAAGTTTTTTAAAATATAAATCATTTAATCTATTAAAATTTTCCATGATAATATTCCTCCATCATCTATATTATAACACAGAAAAATATCGTAAAAAAATTAAACTGCACTTTCAAAAGTCAAATATAAAGCAACTTTTAAAAATGCAGTTTATTATACTTATTATAAATAAAATCTCTGTTTTTATTTTTATTAATGATTGACCTGTTTAGCTAGAGTTTCATTCATATGTCTTATACCTTCTTCTAAATTAGCCAAATGTTTATCCATGCGAAATAACAAAAAACTTGCTACTACCATAGGAAAACCATAATTTGCTATATACGTAAAAATATATTCCATATTATCACCTTAATTCTTCATTTCTCTAGAGATTTATTAATAAAAGCTAATGCTTTACGATAATTTTTGCTTACAGCTTGTACAGATATATGCAATAATTTTGCTACTTGTTTATATTTTAATCCTTTAAATACTACTAAGATAAAGACTTTACACTGTTTAGGTGGCAATTGATGAATAAGTTTTATTATATCTAATCTAGAAGAAATACTATCTGCTAAATCCTCATCTACTGCCAATAAATCCCCAAATTCTTTTATTTCATCTTCATCATCTGTATTCATTTGAGCAGATAAAGATACTTCATTTTGCCAAATACGCAGATATCTACGAAATAAAGTATGTACACCTTGATATACTTTTACTTTAGCGTAACCAGCAAAAGGCACACCTAAAGACTCATTAAAATCCTTAATTGCTTGATAAAAACTAATCACGGCTTCTTCATATGCCTCTTCTTGAATAGATATTAAATGATGTTGTCTAGAAGCACTATTTAATAAATTCTTATACTTATTTAATAATAACTGTATAGCATAATTATCTCCAGCTTTAGCTTTTATTAATAGTCTTTCCATCTAATCGTCTTCTTTCTATCATCAAGAGAATAATTTAAAAGAAAAAGGGGTGACACGCACCCCTTTTTCCTTATTCTGCAGCGATTTCTGCTGTGTCCTGACGATTTACACTACCTAAATTATATTTTTGTAAGCCCGCTATTTTTTGACCGATATCTAAAATATCATCTTCTGCTAAAGAAGGATTGATATAACCGAAACTACGACTGCTATAGCTAGCTTTACCTGTAGAAGTAGTACCTGTTTCCACTTTAATAATGATTTCACATTCTGCGTTTTTCTTAACTGCCATAATACATTCCTCCTAATAAACTATAAAATTATAAATTAAACTTAAGCTAAAACATCTTGTGTAGTAGTTGTGATATATGCTTCTTTAATCGCTGTTGCTTTATGCTTATTTTTGATAATAGCCTGTGTATCAATCATTTTCTGCATAACCACATCGACTTCACTCTTTGTCAATTCATCTTTAGGAGCTGCCAAATTATATTTAAAATCGTCTCCATTATCTAAAGTAAATACCATTGTTAATTTACGTGTATCTGCCATAAAAAATCACTCCTTAATTTTAAAATTTAAAAATACATCATAGCTTTAATTGATAACATCTTTTGCCGCCGTTTTTTATTCATCTTATCAACTCCTTACACTTATTTACTTGCAACTTAGATTGCAAAAATCAACCCCTAAATCAAAAATTTTTTCTTAGCAAGTAAAAAAGGCAAACTATTATCCAAAAACATAATAGTTTGCCTTTCGCTATATGTGCAGTTATGAATTTAAACTTTATATATTTTCTGCGAAGTATTTTCTAAACTTATATTTTTAAGGTCAAATAAATTTGAGGCGTAAAATTTATCCATTCTCATACCAAAACCAATACAAATTTTAAAAATAGTATCTTCTGTAGGATTACGACTTTTTTCACTTAATAAGCTAGCCACAGTTGAAGGTGGCATTCCTGCTTTATTTGCTAAGCCATTTATGCTCAAATTATAAGCCTTACACAATTCCAAAATCCTATAATCTACTGCCTTTATAAGTAGCATTATAATCATCTCGCTTTTTCTTAAATTAACTATATTATACTCTTATAAAAATAAAATGTATTCGACATATCGTAAATTTTTATAAAAATAACAAAAATTTTCCCAAATTTGCTTAAAAGGTTTAATTTCTTCCTTTAAACTGCAAGTAAATCATTAAAGGAGTGATTACTTATGCAAAATTTTCAAGTAGTAGATATCTCAGCTTGGCAAGAAAAACTCAATTGGCAAAAACTAAAAGCAAATAATATTCAAGGCGTTATTATCAAAATAGGTGAATACACTCATCTAGATGAAATGTTTATCTCACATGTAAATAATGCTGTAACTTATAATCTGCCCTATGGCATATATTATTATGCTCATGCTTCAACAATTGATAAAGCTATAGCAGAAGCTAATTGGGTAGATAAACAAATCAAAACATATCTCAATGGACAAAATCCACCACTTGGCATCTGGTATGATGCAGAAGATAAATCTATACTCAAAAACAATATCAATGTAGCTTATATGATTGGCAATTTCATCAATCAACTAAACGAACTAGATTATAATTATGTAGGTCTATATAGTTCCTATAATTGGCTCACCAATATCATTGACTTAAATCTACTTGCAGATTATATTCCCATCTGGTCTGCTCAATATTACCATGAAAACAGCTTTAAACTTGAATATCCTGATCGTATCTGCCAGATATGGCAATATACAGATCATAAACAAATAGATGATATGATACTTGATTGCAATATCTATTATGAATAACACAAAACCCCAAAGAAAATATTATCTTTGGGGTTTATTTATATCTATCTATTTAACTCTTGTAAATATCTTGATAAAGCATCCTGCCATGCAGGTAATCTATTAAATCCTGCTTTATCTAAACATTTTTTACTCATTCTTGAATTATGTGGTCGTGTAGCCTTTGTTGGAAATGCTGTTGATGGTACTGGCTTTACATTTATCTTTATACCTGCTTGTTTAAATATTTCACAAGCAAAATCATACCATGAACATATCCCTTCATTTGTAGCATGGTAAATACCATATTTATCAGATAATGACATATCACAAAGTAATTTTGCTAAATCCACTGTGTAAGTTGGTGAACCTATTTGGTCATTAACTACCGTTAATTTATCATGAGTTTTAGCTAAATTAAGCATAGTCTTGATAAAATTCTTACCGTTACTGCCAAATACCCAAGAAATACGCACAATAAAATATTTATCTAAAATCTCTTGTACAGCTAATTCTCCATCAAGTTTAGATTTCCCATAAACATTTTGTGGTGCTTTTTCATCATTTACTTCATAAAAATCTTCACCACTACCTGCAAATACATAATCTGTACTAATATAAATCATCTTGGCATTAATTTCCTTACATACATTTGCTAATTCCTTAGTTGCTAAATGATTTATTTGATCACAAAGTTCTACTTCATCTTCTGCCTTATCTACTGCTGTATAAGCTGCACAATGAATTACTACATCTGGTTTATATGCTTTAACAAAAGCTTGCATTTTTTCTATATCTGTCAAAGAAAATTCATTTCTTGTTGTACCAATACATTCTATATTTCTAGCTTTTAATTCATGTACTACATCAAAACCTAATTGACCTGTATAACCTGTTACTAAAACCTTCACTAAAAATCACTCCTTACAAAGAAAGAGAGCCTAAGCTCTCTTTTTATTTATCTATTTTTATACATCTTATCATAATAGTCTTTGTATTCACCACTGACGATTTTTTCCCACCAAAATTTATGTGTTAAATACCATTCAATAGTTTTCTTAATTCCATCATCAAACTTAGTAGCAGGAAGCCAACCAAGTTCATTATGAATTTTTGTAGGATCAATAGCATATCTACGATCATGACCTGGTCTATCTGTTACAAATTCAATTAAGTCTTCACTTTTACCAAGCTCTTTAATAATTGTTTTCACAACTTCTAAATTAGTGCGTTCATTATGACCACCAATATTATATACTTCACCAATTTTTCCTTTGCGAATGATCAAATCTATAGCAGAGCAATGATCTTCTACATAAAGCCAATCACGTACATTTTCGCCTTTACCATACACTGGTAATTTTTTATCATTTAAAGCATTTGCTATCATGAGTGGGATTAATTTTTCAGGAAAGTGATATGGTCCATAGTTATTTGAACAGCGAGAAATAGTCACAGGTAATTTATAAGTACGATAATATACTTATACTAATAAATCTGCTGAAACTTTCGAAACTGAATACAGACTAGATGTATGAAGTGGTGTTGTTTCCGTAAAGAATAAATCTGGTCTATCTAGTGGTAAATCTCCATAAACTTCATCTGTAGATACTTGATGATAGCGGATATTACCATATTTACGACAAGCATCCATCAATACACTTGTACCAATTACATTTGTCTGTAAAAAGATTTCTGGATTTTCAATAGATCAATCCACATGAGATTCTGCTGCAAAATTTACTACAACATCAGGCTTTTCATTTGCAAATAATTCATCAACAAAAATTCTATCAGCAATATCGCCTTTAATAAATTTAAATTTAGGATTTTTCATTGCAATTTCTAATGTTTCTAAATTGCCAGCATAAGTCAATTTATCTAAACAAATTACTTCATCATTTGGATAATTATCTAATTCATAATATACAAAATTACTACCAATAAATCCTGCTCCACCTGTTACTAATATCTTCATTATTTATCTTCTCCATATTTAATCCTTACCTATTTATTTTTTAACAAAGTCTAAAATATATAATAAATTGTCAATCCAAGATGGATTATCCCAATTTAAACATTTTCTTGGTCTATTATTTAATAATATTAATTTTTTTATTAAATCATCATTAGATATTTATCCTAAATCTGTTTTCTTTAGATAATATTTTCTTAATAATCCATTTGAATTTTCATTGCTACCTCTTTGCCACGCTGCATAAGCATCTCCAAAATATACTTTTATATTTAATTTCTCTACTTATTTGTAACATACAAACTCTTTTCCTCTATCTGTCATAAATGTTTTTAATGCCTTTTTGGGTAGCACTTTCACTAACTTTTTTATTGCTTTTAGCATTAAAGATGCTATTCTTTATTTTATTACCACATAAAATCTTGTTTTCCTTCTACAAATGTTGCTAAACAAGCTTTAGATTTTCCTCTATTAGATATTATAGTATCTAACTCCCAGTGTCTAAAAATTTTTCTACTTCTTACTTCTTTTAGTCTAATTATAATACTGTTTCCTATTAAAAAATTACCACGAGTTTCCTTTTTTCTACAATTTCTTTTATGTCATAAATTTTTAATCGAAATACCTTTTATTTTACCAATATAAATCTAATTATAACTGATAGCTCATTATGAATTTTCTTTTCGTATAGATTTTGTATGATAACTTTATTTCACACAAAAATTCATAATATATTTTTCATTTTTTTAGATGTTGACTTCATTATACAATCCATCATAAAATTTTCTATAAAAATTTATTAATCACTTATAAAATGAATACTCTTTCACATCCAATTGAGCCTCAACTAACTAAGATACATAAAAAAAGATAAGCAAATAAAAATCTACCTATCGCCATTTAAAATATCATTTAAATTCTAAACTTTTATCTTCATTAATTAGATATCTATTTATAATAGATATCTAAAAATTATATTTTATTTTTCTTATACTAAAAATTAATATAATACATACAAAAATATATATTAATATACCTTCTATTATATTAAAGTTTAACAAATATAAGAAAAACAATATCATACCTATTCTTAATAACCAAAAAACTTTATCAAACCTAATATTTAAGATTTTAGATAAACAAAATTCGCCCAAAAAATTTCTAAAAAAAGACAATAAAAGAAAATCATATAAATAATATAATATATTAAATGAATATATTCTTAACAAAAAAAATGATATACACCCTAATATACAAAATGTTAAATTTATTAACAATAATATTCTTTCTTTTCTAGTTGCCTTATAAAATGGATTTATTATTAATACCATTTTTGCCTCAAATATGGCTAATGGCATTAATATTCCTAAATAAAATAAGCTTATTTTATATTGTGGCAACCATTTTGATAAAATCCAAACAATTATAAAATAACCTAATGGTAAAAGTAATAATAAGATGTTTACATTTAAATTTAATTTATTATACATATTTACAAAATTAGATGAATAATCTTTTTTTAAAACTGGAAATAAAACCAATCCTATCTGATTTACAAAATTAACACCCAATAAAACTAACGACATTGAGAAAGAAAATTTACTAAACTCTTCAATTCCCCAACTTTGCTCTATAAATAACCTACCAATACCAAATAATAATATAATAGAATAATCTGCTAATAATAAATATAAACCTGATTTTAATATATTAATATACCTTTTAATTTCTATTTTCTTTATTTTTCCTTTAAAAACATCTATATTATATATTATTAATACTATCGTTCTAATAAAATGTGCAAATAAAAATACTGCTATATAATAATAATACATACTTATCTGTATAATAATCATAAAAATAAATAAAGATATTATTATTATATTCAATAAAAAAATAGATATACAATTTTCTTTAATACGATTTGTTGCTTGCAATAAATAACTAAAAAATGTACCTGTATTTATTACAAATACACCTATTAATAGAAACCCCCAAATATACATTTTATTATAATCAACTTCTTTAAGATAAAAAAGATAATATAAAATTACACTTATTATTATCTCAAATAAAAAAGATATAATAAAAACTGTTTTTACTAAGTCATAATCTATATTTTTATAATTTTTTCCTCCATACTTTAAATATATTCCTGTTGCTGCCCCCAATAATAATAATTCCAAGCAACTAGCAAAAAACATAAAATATTGCCAATAACCAAAAGATATTACACTCAACACTTTTGGCAAGAATAAACCAACTATCATACTATTTAAAATAGTAGTAATATGAGTACTTAATGCAAATTTTATATTTTTATTTAATAATTTATTTGACATTTTTACCTCTATTTTATAAAAAATTTTTTTCTAATAATATAACCTATTAAATTTATTAGTAAAAAAACATATATTACAAAAAATGATGATGAATTAAAAATAAATGATTGACCAATAATCCAAAAAACTAAAGTTTTTACATATCCTAAAAAAATATCTTTTTTATTATCAATAGCTTTTATAAAACTATTATTTGTATACGACAAAATATATCCCATTATAGTACTAAATATAATTATTCCTATATATCCAAAATTTAAATATATTTCTCCAAAAATAGTCATTCTTAATCCTAAATGATTAGACCAATTTCCTATACCAGCAAAATTATTAGTTACTATACCATATTTATAACTTTCTCTAAATTCTAAAATACTACTTGGTATGAAAGATATTATAGCTGATAAATATGTTTTTCCCAATAAAAAATCATCATTAAAACCAGTTAAAACCCATGAAAAGTCCCTTAAATCAGAAAAAGTATTTCCAAAAAAGATTTGAAATAGCACTAATATTATACTCTCAAACAAATTAAATTCATTAAAACTAGCATCTCTAATTAAAGAAGTTCCCAATAATAATACTATTCCTAATAATATTATATACATATAATTTCTTTTCTTTATTTTTTCTCTATTTAAAATAAAATATATTATTGATAACAATGCTATCGGTAATATTAATATACTTCGTACACCTATTATTATGGTTAAACTTGATGCTAATATAAAAATAACTACTCTATATGTTGATTTTTTTTCTATACATTTCAAACCACATACAATAATAAAAAAATATATTAAAGATGTTATTATATTAATAACAGAACCTATAAGTGGATTATCAAATCTTATTAATCTTAAGTTTAAACTATATTCTGGATATTTTATATTCAATATTATTAAAAAAACATAACTTATTATTAAAAAAATACATATTATTTTATAAAAATTTGGGGCTTTTAAATTTTTGTAAACCAACCTCTCCAAAACATTTAATCGAAGTGAATATTGAGAACCACACATCTTTTTCCCAACACACATAAAAAAATATCCTAAAATAGATATAAAATATGCTTGGTCTACATATTGTTCAATATACTTAATTTCATCTCTTGTAGAAATTACATTTAAATCAGATGAGGCAAATGGATATAATAAAAATATCGGAATTACTATATATAATATACAAAAAAATGTCCAATAATCAAAAATAACACCTGATTTTTTATATTCATATCTCCATGAAATAAAAAAATGCAATAATAATATTATATTTACTAGAAAAAAAATTTCTGAAAATTTTATCACCCCAGCAAATATTTCTATTTTATCTAAATCGAAAAACATTTTAAAATCCTCTTTACATAATTTAATAAAATCGTTGATATTATACTTATTAATATTGGAATTATTACTCCTATTATACAATAAATAATATCCCATAATGTACCATAAAATAATGTTGGATAAGATAAATAAGTCCATGGCATATCATATATGAATATAATAACAGCTGAAACTATTTTAAAAGCCAAATATTGTAAAGCCATTATAGATATTGTATTTTTACCTAATAATATAAAAATCTTATTACACTTAGAGTTTTTTATATTATTAGATAAATATAAAATAAAATATATACCTGACACTGAAGAAACAATATAAAATCCTGGAGATGAAAAATCAAAATTAGAAACATTTATATATCCATATAAAGAATTAGTAATTTTAATTCCAAAAACCTATGACACAAGCAGATTTAATCAGACTCTACTTCGCTAAAGGAGATGTTT
>ENA-UPSY01001505-UPSY01001505.1-human-gut-metagenome-genome-assembly--contig:-NODE-1505-length-23941-cov-61.897461_pt1 | contig 23941 bp, 18 predicted proteins | sample MGYA00250044_ERZ773365 | MGnify/ENA primary metagenome ERZ773365 (study PRJEB29103, sample SAMN06111932) | human gut metagenome | biome: human gut; feature: ankylosing spondylitis patient; material... | reverse complement strand
CCTGTATGGGTCTGACCGGCTGTGGTACCATTGACCTGCTGCGTACCAAAGCTGAATTCGTACGCATCAGCGGTGCGGGCATTCAGGAAAGCCACGTTCACGACGTGACCATCACCAAAGAGTCCCCGAACTACCGTCTGGGCTCCTGATTTCTTCGCCCGACCTTGCGTCGGGCGATTTATTTACTCTGTTTCACTTGCCTCGGAATTAGCGTCAATGACGGAAAACATTCATAAACATCGCATTCTCATTCTCGACTTCGGGTCACAGTATACACAGCTGGTGGCGCGTCGCGTGCGTGAGCTGGGCGTCTACTGTGAGCTGTGGGCATGGGATGTCACGGAAGCACAGATCCGCGAATTTAATCCAAGCGGCATCATTCTTTCCGGCGGCCCGGAAAGCACCACCGAAGAGAACAGCCCGCGCGCGCCGCAGTATGTGTTCGAAGCCGGCGTGCCGGTATTTGGCGTCTGCTACGGTATGCAGACCATGGCGATGCAGTTGGGCGGCCATGTAGAAGGCTCTAACGAGCGTGAGTTTGGCTACGCGCAGGTTGAAGTGGTTAACGACAGCGCGCTGGTGCGCGGTATCGAGGACTCTCTGACCGCGGACGGCAAACCGTTGCTGGACGTGTGGATGAGCCACGGCGACAAAGTCACCGCCATCCCGTCTGACTTCGTCACCGTCGCCAGCACCGACAACTGCCCGTTCGCCATTATGGCCAACGAAGAAAAACGCTTCTACGGCGTGCAGTTCCACCCGGAAGTGACCCATACCCGTCAGGGGATGCGTATGCTGGAGCGCTTCGTGCGCGACATCTGCCAGTGCGAAGCCCTGTGGACCCCGGCGAAAATCATCGACGACGCCGTTGAGCGTATCCGCCAGCAGGTTGGCGATGACAAAGTGATCCTCGGCCTCTCCGGCGGCGTGGACTCTTCGGTGACCGCGATGCTGCTGCACCGCGCCATCGGCAAAAACCTGACCTGCGTATTCGTGGATAACGGTCTCCTGCGTCTGAACGAAGCCCAGCAGGTGATGGACATGTTCGGCGACCACTTTGGCCTGAACATTGTTCACGTCGAAGGCGAGCAGCGCTTCCTCGACGCGCTGAAAGGCGAGAACGATCCGGAAGCGAAACGTAAGATTATCGGCCGCGTCTTCGTGGAAGTGTTCGACGAAGAAGCGCTGAAGCTGGACGACGTCAAATGGCTGGCGCAGGGCACCATCTACCCTGACGTTATCGAATCTGCCGCTTCCGCTACCGGTAAAGCGCACGTCATCAAATCTCACCACAACGTGGGCGGCCTGCCGAAAGAGATGAAGATGGGGCTGGTTGAGCCGCTGCGCGAGCTGTTCAAAGACGAAGTGCGTAAGATCGGTCTGGAGCTGGGTCTGCCGTACGATATGCTCTACCGTCATCCGTTCCCGGGTCCGGGCCTCGGCGTGCGCGTGCTGGGCGAAGTGAAGAAAGAGTACTGCGACCTGCTGCGTCGCGCCGACGCTATCTTCATCGAAGAGCTGCACAAAGCTGACCTGTACAACAAAGTGAGCCAGGCGTTCACCGTGTTCCTGCCGGTTCGCTCCGTCGGCGTGATGGGCGATGGCCGTAAATACGACTGGGTGGTTTCCCTGCGTGCGGTGGAAACCATCGACTTCATGACCGCGCACTGGGCGCACCTGCCGTATGATTTCCTCGGCCGCGTCTCTAACCGCATTATCAATGAAGTGAACGGTATCTCCCGCGTGGTGTATGACATCAGCGGTAAGCCGCCAGCAACGATCGAGTGGGAATAATCCCCGGCGTGAGTTGAATAAAACGAAACCCTCTGTTGTTACAGAGGGTTTTTTAATTTATGCCTATCCTCAATCCCGTCATCCCTGAATGCTATCCGCCATTGCGGGCTTTCCGACGGATCTACCTGTCCCCGGTGAATGTAGCCGTTTACGGTTCCGGCAGATGTTCAGCCGGCCCGCGTTTTGCCTCCGGGCGGAGGGCTGGACGCTTGCCCGGCTCTGTTTTACCCGCCGAGCGCACCATCGCCAGCGCCAGTCCGGCAACGATCAGCGTTAACCCGGTGGAAATCCACATTCCCCCTACGATGCCCAGCCGATGGTTCAGCCATGCATAGGCAAAGGGTGCGGCCGCCGCCATGAGTTGCCCGGGTATCAGCAGGAGACCCGTGCGGCTGGCGTAGCTTTCTGCGCTAAACAGCGCCAGCGGCAGCGTCGCTTTAACAATCGTCACCAGCCCGTTTATCGCGCCATAGCCGAGCACAAACCCGGCTGCGCACCCGGCATAAGCCGTGCTGCTCACGCCAACGAGAAAACAGAGTGGCATGGCGAGCGCGGTAAAACGCGTCAGCGCGAGCGGGGTGACGCGTCGACCGGCCAGCACTTCCCCCAGCCGGGCGCCGGTCTGGCCCAATCCCCACAGCATTCCGAGGGCAACCGGCAGGCCAAAGTGGCTGATAAACTCCGGCAGATGGGTGGAGGTGCCGGTGGAGATGAAGGTGATCAGCGCAATAAAGAGCGCATAACGTATGCCGTTACGCCGATCGCCATCCGCTGTCGGAGCTTTCGCTTTCGTCGCTGAGCCGAGCCGCTGGCGGGGCAGCTGATAACTCAGCCATGCGCTCAGCAGGCCAAACAGCGCATAGATCCCCAGAGCATCCTGCCAGGACATCACCGTGAGTAAAGCCTCCCCCAGCGGCCAGAAGAGGGCAGAGGCCAGGCCGCCGGCGAGGGTGATGTGAGAGATGGTTTTCCGCGCCTGCTGGCCGTAAAGATTTACTACCGCGGCGAACAGGGCGTCATACAACGACAGCCGCATGCCGACGCCGGTCAGCAGCCAGGCGCCGTACCAGCCGACCAGCGAAGGGCGCCAGGCCATCATCGCGCAACTGGCGGCTATCAGTAAGGTTCCGCTGGTGACCACCAGCCGTCCGCCAAAGCGAGCCAGCAGCCTGGCGACCAACGGGGAGACCGCCGCCATGATCAGCATCGCAAGCGTCAGGCCAAGATAAATCTGCGGCGAGCTCCATCCCTTGTCGGCGGCGATTGCCCCGGCAAAGGTGCCGGGCATATAAAAAGAGATACCCCAGTTGATCAGTTGCTGAGCGCCCGCCGTGAAGGCGAGGCGTCGGGGAATAGCCGGTGTTTCCATGGTTTTTCATTCCGTTAAGACAGTTGTCCTGAGCATACCCGGCAGGCTATTGTTCTGGCAGAGCGGCCACCTTATGCGCGGTATAAGAGAAACTTTGCATGACAACACTGAACCTGGGAAACCTGGCGACCTTCCGGCTGGTCGTACAGCGCGGCAGCTTCTCCGCCGCCGCCGACGCGCTGGGGATCTCCCAGCCTGCCGTTAGCCTGCAGGTGCGTCAGCTGGAGCAATTTTTACAGACTCGGCTGCTGGAGCGCACCGGGCGTGGGATCAAGGCGACGGCGGCGGGAATGGCGCTACTGGCCCACAGCGAGCAGATCGATCGGGCGGTGAAAAGCGCGGTGCAGTCGGTCAGCGCATTTAGCCAGGAAGTTAATGGCTCGTTGACGCTGGGGACCGGCGCGACGGCCTGCATTCATCTTCTTCCGCCGCTTCTGCAGCATCTTCGTCAGCAGCACCCGCTGCTGACGGTGGGGGTAACCACCGGCAACACGCTGGATATCGTCCGGGCGGTGGAGGAAAACCGGCTCGATCTTGGACTGGTTACCCTGCCCGTGCAGGGGCGCAGTCTGGCAGTGACCGCAGTGGTTGACGAGGAGTTCGTGGTCATTCATCCCAGCCACGAGGCGGGGATCCCGGCGGTGTGCACCCCTGAAGCGCTGCAGGCGCTGCCGCTCATTGCCTTCGAGGCGGGCAGCGGCACGCGGGATCTGATTGACCGCTGGTTCCGTTCGGCGGGCCTGGCGGTCACGCCGGTGATGCAGCTGGGAAGCATCGAGGCGATCAAACGCATGGTGCGGGCCGGGCTGGGCTACAGTATTGTGCCCCGCATGGCGGTGGAGCAGGCGGAGGATCGCTGTGGCTTAACGGTACATTCTCTGGCCCCGTCGCTGTACCGTCAGCTGGCGGTTGTCATGCGTCAGGATAAAGTGATTACCAAAGGAATGGCGGAAATGCTGCGTCTGCTACAGGCCGTGCGCTTATAAATCGCCAGCAGCAACATATGCCTCGTCAGGGATAGAGTCTCGAAAACGGGCGTCTCTGACAGCGGTTGGGGGCGCACCCGGCATCGGGCTCAACGGGTTACTCGCGGGCGGTAGGCTCGACGGTGAGTGTTGACTCCTGCGACGCTTTTTTATCCTGGTGATGGTACCAGGCGCCAATGGAGGAGTAGACAAAGCGTCCAAAGAAGAAGAGAAAGCTGATAAGCAGTACGATACGGGTCATGCGACGGTTAAATCGATGTCGTTTACGCATACTGGGTGCCTGACTCACAAAAGGTTCCTTGAAGTATACCCGAAGATGGGCGATGGGGGTATTAAGGCACAGGAACGAGGTGGGGTCAATTGATGCAGATGTAAAAGTGCGGCAGAGAAAACATTAATTAATGTTATATAAGATAATCGGCGTATTTACATGCTCACTTTATTAGCCAGGGAAAGGTGAAAAAATAAGTTTTATTAATGTTGGTGTCAGCATTTGTTGATTTATATCAACAGCCTCATTCTCTTGGCCACTAAAATCAGCGGACGTTACCGTATCGTAATTACTTATGCGGTCAGCATGGGGTGGTTGGATGCCTGCCTGAATATGCCTCGCAGGATCAGAGGCTCTCTGTAGAGCACCTATGAATTTATTAAAATACTATCAACAATATCGCGACAAATGGTGGGCCTTACCGCTTCTCCTGCCTGTGCTGTTATTACCCCTTGCCAGAGGGATGAATACATATACCGTGCTGAATGGTCACATGGTTTATCTTTATTATCTTCCCCTGGCGCTGGTGCTCAGCCTGATGATGTTTTTCGGCTGGGCGGCGATCCCCGGTATTATCGTTGGCCTGCTGCTTACGCTGGCCCGGGGCATGACGCCGGAACAGGCCTTTGGCGTACTGTTCCATTTTCTGATCCCCTGCGTACTCTGCTGGGGCGGATACCGCATCTTTGTTCCCCAACGGCAGCAGGTATCGCACGGTAACGTCAGACTGATGCCGCATCGTTTGTTCTGGCAAATGCTGCTCCCTTCGGTCATTTTTCTGATTCTGTCGCAGATCGCCGAGTTTCTGGGGCTGCATCCGCGCACAACGGAGATGACCGGCGTCTCGCCGTTTAGTTTACGGTCGTTAATCACCTTTCAGGCGCTGATGGTAGGGTGCCTGACCGGCGTGCCCTTATGTTATTTACTGCTGCGGGTAATTCGTAACCCTTTTTATTTGCGCGGATTTATTTCTCAGGTTCGCTTACAAATTGATCCAAAAATAAAAAAAATTGAAATCATCAGCTGGGTGGCGATATTAATCCTGCTGCTGGGGCTATTATTGATGCCGCTTAATGATAGCAGCACTATATTCAGTACAAATTATACATTATCCTTACTGATGCCGGTGATGCTGTGGGGGGCGATGCGTTTTGGCTATCGCTTTATCTCGCTGATTTGGACGCCGGTACTGATCGCCGTGATCCATTTTCATTACCGTTATTTACCCATTTATCCAAGTTATAACACTCAGCTGGCGATCACTTCGTCAAGCTATCTGGTGTTCTCGTTTATTGTCGCCTATACGGCGATGCTGGCGACACAGCAGCGGCTGATCTACGCCCGCGTCCGACAGATGGCCTTCCTCGACCCGGTGGTACATATGCCGAATCTGCGGGCGCTGAGCCGGGCGCTGAACGGCGCGAGCTGGTCGACGCTCTGTTTTTTGCGTATTCCTGAGCTTGAGCTGCTGGGCCGCCACTATGGGGTGCTGTTGCGCATTCAGTATAAGCAAATGCTGGCGAATCACCTGCGTGCGCTGCTGCAGCCGAACGAAGCGGTATATCATCTTGCCGGTCACGATTTAGTGTTTCGTCTCAACAGCGAAGGGCACCAGGCGCGCATTCACTTAATTGAGCGCTCCCTGCGACAGTTCCGTTTTCACTGGGACGGGGTCCCCCTGCAGCCGAGGATCGGCATGAGCTATTGCAACGTCCGCTCGCCGGTGAAGCATCTGTATTTGCTGCTTGGCGAGCTGAACACGATTGCCGACATGTCGCTGGCCAGCGGCCATCCGGAGAATTTGCAGCGCCGCGGCGCCGGGCATGTCCAGCAGGATCTGAAAGACAAAGTGGTGATGATGAACCGCATCCTCAAGGCGCTGGAGCAAGACCATTTTGTCCTGATGGCGCAACCTATCCAGGGCATTCGCGGCGACAACTACCATGAAGTGTTGTTGAGGATGAAAGGGGAGTCGGGGGAACTGACGGGGCCAAACGAGTTCCTGCCGGTGGCGCACGAGTTTGGGTTGTCCACGCGCGTGGATCAGTGGGTCATTGAGCACACCCTGGCCTTTATGGATGCCAACCGGCGGGCGCTGCCCGGTCTGCGGCTGGCGATCAACCTCTCTCCGGTCTCGCTGAGCCGCAGTCAGTTTCCCGAGGAGGTGGAAAACCTGCTGCAGGCCTATAACATTGAGCCATGGCAGATTATCTTCGAGCTGACCGAAAACTATGCGCTCAGCAACCCCGAGCTGGTTTGCCAGACATTAGAGCGTCTGCGTGCGCTGGGCTGCCGGGTGGCGATCGATGATTTTGGTACCGGCTACGCCAGCTATGCGCGGTTAAAAACGATGAACGTCGATATTCTTAAAATCGACGGCAGCTTTATTCGCAATCTGCTCGCCAGCAGTCTTGATTACCAGGTGGTGGACTCTATCTGTCGTCTGGCGCGGATGAAGAACATGCAAGTGGTGGCCGAATATGTCGAGTCGCCGGAGATACGCCAGGCGGTCATCGCGCTGGGGATAGATTATATGCAGGGCTATGATATTGGCGTTCCGGTACCTCTGGCGCAGCTGGCGGAGGGGATGAGCGCCTGAAGCGGTAAAAAGCCGGGCGCGATGGCCCGGCTCGAATGCTATCCACAGAGGCGATCAGGCGTCTGGCTCTTCTTCCGCAATCTTCAGCAGCCACTCCGGCACACCTTCCCAGTACTGCTGCTCTTTTTCCAGATCCAGCAGCACCAGCGCATTCTGGCTAAACCAGTTGTGCGGGAAGGTCAGCGTCCAGTGGTGAGCTTCCGTCTGCAGCCGTAGCGTCGGCGGCGTGGTGGTGGCCTGACGCTGGTTATTCAGCAGCACGCCGAGGCGCAGCAGCTGGATCAGCGGCAGAAACTGCTTTTTCCTGAACAGCGTAAAGCGCGGCAGGTCGTCGAGTTTTATCGCTTTGCGATGATAGCGCACCAGCGTGGCCATCAGCATCTGCTGCTCCTGGTTGAAGCCCGGCAGGTCGCTGTTCTGCAGAATGTAGGCCGAGTGGCGGTGCATGCCGCTGTGGTTAATATTCAGGCCCACCTCATGGAGCATCACCGCCCACTTCAACAGCGCCGCGAGGTGTGGATTGGCCAGCTTCGGATTCTGCTCCTGCCACTGCTCCAGCATAAGGGTGGTGGTTTCCAGTACCCGGCGCGCCTGTTCGCGATCGATGTTGTACTGATTCGCCAGACTCTGCGCCGTGCGGCTACGAATATCCTGGTGGCGGAAACGGCCTTCCATTTCGTACAGCACGCCTTCACGCAGCGCGCCATCAGACAGACGAAGCTCTTTAATGGCTAACGCGTCAAACACGCCGCACAGGATCGCCAGCCCCGGGGCAAAGACCGCTTTACGGTCTTCCGAGAGGCCGGGCAGGCTGAGCGCGTCGAAGTTTTTATGTTTCAGCAGCTCACTGACCAGCATTTCGAGGCGTTCCGGCGTAATAAACCCGTCCTTCTCGCCCATCGCCACCAGCACTTCCTGGGCGGCTTTAATGGTGCCGGAGGCGCCCAGCGCCACGGTCCAGCCCTGAATACGGAACTGCCAGGCCAGGGTTTCCAGCTTTTGCACCGCCGCCAGGCGAGCGCGCTGGAAATTTTCCTTATTGATCGTCCCGCCCGGGAAGTAGGCCTGGGAGAAACTCACGCACCCCATGCGGCGGCTTTCCACCAGGCGGGGCTCAAAATCTTCACCGATGACCAGCTCGGTCGAACCGCCGCCGATATCAATCACCAGCTTACGGCCGCGCTCCGGCTGCGTGTGCTCCACGCCCATAAATATCAGGCGCGCTTCTTCATTACCGGAGATGATCTCGATCGGGTAGGGGATCACTTTTTCCGCGCGTTTAAGAAACTCCGCCGCATTGGTCGCCTGACGCAGCGTATGCGTCCCGACGATGCAGACGCTGGAGGGAGAAAATCCCTGCAGGCGTTCGGCAAACAGCGACAGGCAGTTCAGCCCGCGGGTCATGGCTTCTTCGCTCAACACCGAGTTTTCATCGAGGCCATCGGCCAGATGTACGCGCTGTTTCAGGCGTCCGATGATCTGCATGGCGCCGTCAACGACACGGGCGATCACCATATGAAAACTGTTCGAACCAAGGTCAACCGCAGCGAACTCCTGCGGTCGAGGGGTTTTTTCGTTTATTGGCATAGGTTAGTCGGGTTGTTCGAGTGATTTGAGATAATCGTAAATCGCCATCTGAGCGCGCACTTTACGGCGATTGCCGCGCGGCACATAGCGATTACTCAGTTCTTTATCAAGATAGCGCGCTTTTACCGTATCGTTGAACAGGATATCAAAAATATCCAGCACCCGCTGTTTCAGGCGCGGGTCGAGCAGCGGGGCGGCAACTTCGATACGATAATCGATATTACGCGTCATCCAGTCGGCAGAGGAGAGCCAGACCTGCTTATCGCCACCGTTTTCAAAACAGTAGACCCGGTCGTGCTCGAGGAAACGGTCCACAATGCTGATGACGCGAATATTTTCGCTGATGCCTTCCAGACCGGGGATCAGCGAGCACATGCCGCGGATCAACAGGTTGACCGGCACACCGGAGCTGGAGGCGGCATACAGTCTGTCCACCAGCCCTTTGTCCACCAGGTTGTTCAGCTTCAGGGTAATACCGGACGGCTGCCCGTTCTGCGCATTAGCGATCTCGCGGTCGATCATCTCATACAGCAGACGACGCGAGTTCTGCGGCGACACCAGCAGGTAATCGAAGCTGACCGGGCGGTAGGGGTTTTCAATAAAGTTAAACACCCGGCGGACTTCATTGGTAATGCGCGCATCGGCGGTTAACAGCGAATAGTCGGTATAGATCCGCGCGGTCTTCTCGTTGAAGTTACCGGTGCCGATGTGGGCGTAGCGCACCACCTCATCGCCTTCTTTACGCGAGATAAGGAACAGCTTGGCGTGGATCTTCAGGCCCGGCGCGGAGAAGATCACGTGAACGCCCGCTTCCGTCAGGCGCTTCGCCCAGTGAATGTTGGCCTCTTCGTCAAAACGCGCCTGCAGCTCCACCACCACGGTGACTTTTTTACCGTTGTGGGCGGCGTGGATCATCGCGTCGATGATGCGCGAATCCTTGGCCACGCGGTAGATGTTGATTTTGATCGCCAGTACGCTGGGGTCGAACGAGGCCTGGCGAAGCAGCTCCAGCACATGCTCAAAAGTATGATAGGGGTAGTAGAGCAGCACATCGCGTTCGCGAATGGCGTCGAAGCCGTTGCGGAATTTATCAAACCACAGATGACGCAGGCGCGGCATAGGTTTATTGACCAGATTGGCCTTACCCACGTTCGGGAAGCCGATAAAGTCTTTAAAGTTGTGATAGCGGCCGCCCGGCAGCATTGAGTCATAGTTGGAGATGGAGAGCTTATCGCGCAGCATTTCGACCATCGCGTCCGGCATATCGCGCTGGTAGACGAAGCGAACCGGCTCGGCGGTCAGGCGCTGTTTCAGGCTGGAGGACATCAGCTCCATCAGGCTCGACTCCATCTCATGCACCAGATCGTACTCGGCGTCACGGGTCATTTTCATCGAGTAGGCGTTCAGCGCATCGTAATCAAAGAAGCCTTTAAAGATGTCGTCCAGGCAATAGCGCAGAATGTTATCCAACAGGATCATTGGCTTACGGCGACGAGGCGCTTCCGGCGGCAGGTTTACGAAGCGCGGGACCTTATCCGAGGGAATTTCCAGCAGGGCATAATTGATGTTTTCCCCGCGGATAATCTCCACCGCCAGATAGGTGTAATCATCTTTCAGAAACTGCACAAGGTCCGTTTCGCGGTTAATCAGGATCGGCGAGATATGCTGGCGCAAATACTGTTTAAAGTAGTTGCGCAGCCAGGCCTGCTGATTGACGGACAGCTGACGCTCATTGATCAGGAAGATCTGGTTGCGCGCCATCTCCAGCAGCAGTTCGTTATACAGACTATCGAATTCCTGATCGGCCTTCAGCACGCGGGCCTGGATTTTGCCTAACAGGTGGCGAGAATGGGCGGTACTACCTTGTTCTTCACTGATAATAATCCGGCGCTTAAGCTCAGCGAAGCGCACTTTGTAAAACTCATCAAGGTTGTTGGAGTAGATCCCTAAGAAGCGCATGCGCTCAATCAGCGGGTTACTCTTGTCCGCCGCTTCCTGCAGCACGCGCTCGTTAAAAGACAACCAGCTGAGTTCTTTTTCGATGTATAGCTTTTCCTGGCCCATTACCGCTCACACTCCGTTTTACTCACAGGACGTAGACTATTATGACGAATTTTTCTGCATAGCGATTTACTGTGTCACAACTATATGACAGTAAGAAGAATTATTTCTGTGAGATACTTGATTAATAAACAATTTTAATTAAAAAAAAGCCCCGCGATGGCGAAAGGCGGGGCTGTTGTTCATTCTTCAGCGGCATAGCCCTGGGGGGGAAGCTGTCGTTCATCCAGCCAGGCGTGGTTGCCCTCCATGCGCAGACGTCCCTCGACGAACCAGCTTATCACCAGCGGATAAATGGAATGTTCCTGGGTCTGAACCCGCGCCGTGACCTCTTCCTCGCTGTCGCCAGCAAAGACCGGCACTTTGGCCTGCAGGATAACCGGACCGCCGTCCAGCTCGTCGGTGACGAAGTGCACCGAGGTCCCATGCTCCTCGTCACCGTTTTCCAGCACCTGGCGATGGGTATGCAGGCCAGGATACTTCGGCAGTAACGAAGGGTGGATGTTCAGCAGACGTCCCTGATAGTGGCTGACGAAGGCGGGGCTAAGGATACGCATATAGCCCGCCAGCACCACCAGATCCGGGGCGTAGGCGTCAATTTCATGCATCAGCTGACGATCGAACGCTTCCCGGTCGGCAAACTGACTTTGCGCCAGCGCGTGGGCCGGGATCCCGGCCGCGCGCGCGCGCTCAAGGCCGAACGCATCGGCCTTGTTACTGAATACCGCACGCAGGGTGCCGTTGATCTGTTTCCGGCCGCAGGCGTCGATGATCGCCTGCAAATTACTGCCGCTACCGGAAATCAGCACCACAATGTTTTTCATGCAATGACCACACGCTGTTCGGAATCGGAGGCTTTGATATACCCGATTTTCCACGCGTTTTCACCTTTCTCGTTCAGCAGGGCAATGGCCTTGTCTGCTTCTGCAGCCGGCAGGGCGATAACCATCCCCACGCCGCAGTTAAAGGTACGGTACATCTCATGCTGGCTGACGTTACCGGCGGTTTGCAGCCAGTTGAAGACGGATGGCCACTGCCAGGAAGACTCATCAATCACCGCCTGGGTGTTGTCCGGCAGCACGCGCGGAATATTTTCCCAGAAGCCGCCGCCGGTCAGATGGGCGATGGCGTGGACGTCAACGCTGGCAATCAGGTCGAGAACCGATTTCACATAGATGCGGGTCGGCGCCAGCAGATGGTCGGCCAGCGGTTTGCCGTCAAGGTCGGTGGTCTGCGGGTCAACGCCGCTAACTTCAATAATCTTACGCACCAGCGAATAGCCGTTAGAGTGCGGGCCGCTGGAGGCCAGCGCCACCAGCACGTCGCCGTCAGCGACTTTGCTGCCGTCGATGATTTCTGATTTTTCCACCACCCCGACGCAAAAACCCGCCACGTCGTAATCTTCGCCGTGGTACATCCCCGGCATCTCTGCGGTCTCACCGCCCACCAGCGCGCAACCGGACTGCAGGCAGCCTTCGGCGATGCCGTTGATGACGCTGGCTGCGGTATCGACGTCCAGTTTACCGGTGGCGTAATAATCAAGGAAAAACAGCGGCTCAGCGCCCTGAACCACCAGGTCGTTCACGCACATGGCGACCAGGTCGATGCCGATGGTGTCGTGACGCTTCAGATCCATTGCCAGACGCAGCTTGGTACCGACGCCGTCGGTGCCGGAGACCAGTACCGGCTCGCGGTATTTCTGCGGCAGTGCGCACAGCGCGCCGAATCCGCCCAGTCCACCCATCACTTCCGGGCGACGGGTTTTCTTCACCACGCCCTTAATACGGTCGACGAGAGCGTTGCCTGCATCAATATCCACGCCGGCATCTTTATAGCTGAGAGAGGTTTTGTCGGTCACTGCGAAGTCTCCACGCGTTTGCGGTAAGCAAGAAAAATCGGCGCAATTCTAACAGGGAAAGCAAACGTTTGCGAGCCTGCTTTACAGTCGGCGTAAAACCGTTGGCGGATGGTCAAATTTGATACTGCTCACGAAAATGAAACCGGGTACAGCCTTGTGCTTGCCTCCGTGCCAGGGAATCCTCATCATACGACTGAAACCGGTTTCTGTGACTGGCCGCCGTGTGGATCACCGGTGCATTATGCTCGACAGGGGAGGGATGAATGAAGATTGCGGCATTTGATATCGGCGGCACCGCGCTAAAGATGGGCGTCATGACCCGCGACGGCAGGCTGCTGGAAACCGCGAAGCAGTCAATCAATGACAGCGATGGCGATCATATCTTACAGACCATCCTGTCGTGGCTGGCGGCCCACCCGTCGTGCGAAGGTATAGCCATCAGCGCGCCGGGCTATGTCGATCCGCACAGCGGATTTATCACCATGGGCGGCGCTATCCGTCGATTTGACAACTTCGCCATGAAATCGTGGCTCGAGACGCGAACCGGGCTGCCGGTCTCGGTGGAAAACGACGCCAACTGTGTGCTGCTGGCCGAGCGCTGGCAGGGCAAAGCGGCGGAAATGGCCAATTTTCTGGTGCTCACTATCGGCACTGGCATCGGTGGAGCGATTTTTTGCCAACATCAGTTGATCCACGGGGCGCGTTTTCGCGCCGGTGAGTTCGGCTATATGCTTACCGATCGTCCCGGCGGACGCGATCCCCGTCGCTACTCGATGAATGAAAACTGCACCCTGCGGGTGCTGCGCCATCGCTATGCGGAACATATTGGCGCGCCGCTGGATAGCGTCACTGGCGAAATGATTTTTGACCGCTACGACGCCGGCGACCCGGTTTGCCAGCGTTTGGTCGCCGAGTTCTTCAATGGCCTGGGCCATGGCCTTTATAACCTCGTCAATATCTTCGATCCGCAGACTATTTTTATCGGCGGCGGCATTGTGGAACGCCCAGGATTTCTGACGCTGCTGCGCCAGCATCTGGCCTGGTTCGGCATTGCCGACTATCTCGATACCGTCAGTCACGGCAATGATGCCGGCCTGATTGGCGCGGTTTACCATTTCAATCAGCACTATCGTTCGCCTGGCGACGATCGACCTTAGGGAGAGATTATGTCCGGATTTAAAGAAGGTTTTCTGTGGGGCGGCGCGGTGGCGGCGCATCAGTTAGAGGGCGGCTGGCAGGAGGGGGGCAAGGGGGTCAGCGTGGCGGATGTCATGACCGCCGGCGCCCACGGGGTGCCGCGGGAAATCACCGATGGCGTGGTAGCGGGGAAAAACTACCCGAACCATGAGGCGATCGATTTTTATCATCGCTACCCGCAGGACCTGGCGCTGTTTGCCGAAATGGGCTTTAAATGTTTCCGCACCTCGATTGCCTGGACGCGTATTTTCCCGCAGGGCGATGAACAGGAGCCGAACGAGGCTGGCCTGCAGTTTTATGACGATCTGTTCGACGAATGTCTGAAACACGGTATTGAACCGGTCATTACGCTGTCGCATTTTGAAATGCCCTATCACCTGGTCACCGAGTACGGCGGCTGGCGTAACCGCAAGCTGATCGACTTTTTCGTGCGCTTCGCCAGGGTCGTCTTCACCCGCTACCAGCATAAAGTGAAGTACTGGATGACCTTCAACGAGATCAACAACCAGGCCAACTACCATGAGGACTTTGCCCCCTTCACCAACTCCGGTCTGAAGTATGTGCCGGGTGAAGATCGGGAACCGGTGATGTACCAGGCCGCACATTATGAGCTGGTGGCCAGCGCCCTGGCGGTGAAAGCGGCGCGCGAGATCAACCCTGCTCTGCAGATAGGCTGCATGATCGCCATGTGTCCCATCTATCCGCTGACCTGCGCGCCGGACGATATGATGATGGCGATGAACGCCATGCACCGCCGGTACTGGTTCACCGACGTCCACGTGCGCGGCCGCTATCCGCAGCATCTGCTCAACTATTTTGCCCGCCGCGGCTTTAGCCTGGACATGACCGAAGCCGATCGTCAGGCGTTAACCGAAGGCTGTGTCGACTACATCGGCTTTAGCTACTATATGTCCTTCGCCACCAAAGCCACCGAAGACAACCCATTGCTCGATTATGATGAAACCACCAGCCTGGTCTCCAACCCGTACGTGAAAAAGTCGGACTGGGGCTGGCAGATAGATCCGGTCGGCCTGCGCTATTCGCTGAACTGGTTCTGGGATCACTATCAGCTACCGCTGTTTATTGTCGAAAACGGTTTTGGCGCGATCGATGTTCGTGAAGCGGACGGCAGCGTGGATGACCAGTACCGTATCGATTATCTCTCCGCCCATATCGCGGAGATGAAAAAGGCGGTGGTCGAAGATGGTGTTGACCTGATGGGCTATACCCCGTGGGGCTGTATCGATCTGGTTTCCGCCGGAACGGGGGAGATGAAAAAACGCTACGGCTTTATCTACGTGGATAAAGATAATGAAGGCAACGGCACGCTGGACCGCAGTAAGAAGAAGTCGTTCGACTGGTATAAGAAGGTGATTGCCAGCAACGGGGAGCAGCTATAATTTCCCGATGGCGCTGCGCTTATCGGGCCTGCGTGGTTTCCAGTCCGGGTAAGCGTTAGCGCCGCCCGGCAGAACCCCGCGCTAAAACCGGAGCCTCGTCTCCGGTTTTTTTGTCTCTAAATCACTTTGCTTGATATACGTCAAGCAAGATGGGTATGGCCTAATCCGAAAAAAGCGGTATAATCCCGCGATTTTTTTTGTGGCTGCCCCTCAGAGGAGAAAGAGAATGAAGATTGTGGAAGTCAAACACCCACTCGTCAAACACAAGCTGGGCCTGATGCGCGAGCACGACATCAGCACCAAACGCTTCCGTGAACTCGCCTCAGAAGTGGGCAGCTTACTGACTTATGAAGCCACCGCCGATCTGGCAACCGAGAAAGTGACCATCGAAGGCTGGAACGGCCCGGTGGAAGTTGAGCAGATCAAGGGCAAGAAAATTACCGTCGTGCCTATCCTGCGCGCAGGCCTCGGCATGATGGAAGGGGTGCTTGAGCACGTGCCAAGCGCGCGTATCAGCGTGGTGGGTATTTATCGCAATGAAGAAACCCTCGAGCCGGTACCTTACTTCCAGAAGCTGGTGTCCAACATCGATGAGCGTATGGCGCTGGTGGTTGACCCGATGCTGGCCACCGGTGGGTCGATGATCGCCACTATCGATCTGCTGAAAAACGCCGGCTGCACCAGCATCAAGGTGCTGGTGCTGGTGGCGGCGCCGGAAGGGATTGCCGCGCTGGAGAAAGCGCACCCGGACGTTGAGCTGTATACCGCCTCTGTCGATAAGGGACTGAACGAGCACGGGTACATCATTCCCGGTCTCGGCGATGCCGGCGACAAGATCTTTGGTACGAAATAATCGAATAACGATAAATAAGCCGACTTTGAGAGTCGGCTTTTTTTTGAATAAAACACACATAACTAACCATCTCAGAGGAAAACACTATGACGCGCCGTGCTATCGGGGTGAGTGAAAGACCGCCGCTTTTACAGACTATCCCGCTTAGTTTGCAGCACCTGTTTGCCATGTTCGGCGCAACGGTGCTGGTGCCAATCCTGTTCCACATCAACCCGGCCACCGTGCTGCTGTTCAACGGTATTGGTACGCTGCTGTACCTCTTTATCTGTAAAGGCAAAATCCCGGCGTATCTGGGATCGAGTTTCGCCTTTATCTCTCCGGTGCTGCTCCTGCTGCCGCTGGGCTATGAAGTGGCGCTGGGCGGTTTCATTATGTGCGGCGTGCTGTTCTGCCTCGTCTCCTTTATTGTCAAAAAAGCCGGTACCGGCTGGCTGGATGTGATGTTCCCCCCGGCGGCGATGGGGGCCATCGTGGCGGTTATCGGTCTGGAGCTGGCAGGCGTGGCGGCCAATATGGCCGGGCTGCTGCCAGCCGACGGCCAGTCACCGGACAGCAAAACCATTATTATCTCGATGGTAACCCTGGCGGTGACGGTGTTTGGTTCGGTCCTGTTCCGCGGCTTCCTGGCGATTATCCCGATCCTGATTGGCGTTCTGGTGGGCTATGCGCTGTCGTTTGTGATGGGCGTGGTTGATACCACCCCGATCGCCGAAGCACACTGGTTCGCGCTGCCAACCTTCTACACGCCGCGTTTTGAATGGTTCGCCATCTTCACCATTCTGCCCGCTGCGCTGGTGGTGATTGCCGAGCACGTCGGTCACCTGGTGGTGACGGCCAATATCGTCAAACGCGATCTGATCCGCGACCCGGGCCTGCATCGTTCGATGTTTGCCAATGGCCTGTCGACGATCATTTCCGGCTTTTTCGGCTCGACGCCTAACACCACCTACGGGGAAAATATCGGCGTGATGGCGATTACCCGCGTCTACAGCACCTGGGTTATCGGCGGCGCGGCGATCATTGCGATTCTGCTCTCCTGCGTCGGCAAACTGGCGGCGGCGATCCAGATCATCCCGGTGCCGGTGATGGGCGGCGTGTCGCTGCTGCTGTACGGGGTGATCGGCGCCTCGGGGATCCGCGTACTGATTGAATCGAAGGTGGATTACAGCAAAGCGCAGAATCTGATCCTCACCTCCGTGATCCTGATCATCGGCGTCAGCGGTGCCAAAGTGCACATCGGCGCCGCTGAGCTGAAAGGGATGGCGCTGGCCACCATCGTCGGTATCGCGCTCAGCCTGATTTTCAAGCTTATCAGCGTCCTGCGTCCGGAAGAGGTGGTTCTCGACGCCGTGGATAGCGAAGAGGTTAAATAACGATCGCCTGACCGGGCGGCGATCCCGCCCGGTTCTCTCCTGACCTAAATCTGTGATAAACTCTTCGCGTTTTTCTGTAAGCCTATGTTGAGGTCCATCTGAACGCACCGGCACAGCTCTCTTTGCCACTGTATCTTCCTGACGACGAAACCTTCGCGAGTTTCTGGCCGGGTGATAATCCTTCCCTACTTGCTGCCCTCCAGAACGTACTGCGCCAGGAACACAGCGGGTATATTTATATCTGGTCACGTGAAGGGGCGGGTCGCAGCCACCTGTTACACGCCGCCTGCGCCGAGCTTTCCCAGCGCGGGGATGCCGTGGGCTACGTGCCGCTGGATAAACGCACCTGGTTTGTGCCGGAGGTGCTGGAGGGGATGGAACAGCTGGCCCTGGTCTGCATCGATAACATCGAGTGCGTCGCCGGGGATGAGCCCTGGGAAATGGCCATCTTTAATCTCTACAACCGGATCCTGGAATCAGGTAAAACCCGGCTGCTGATCACCGGCGACCGGCCGCCGCGGCAACTGAATCTTGGTCTGCCGGATCTTGCCTCGCGGCTTGACTGGGGGCAGATCTATAAGCTGCAGCCGCTGTCGGATGAAGACAAACTGCAGGCCCTGCAGCTGCGCGCCAGACTGCGCGGCTTCGAGATGCCGGAGGACGTGTGCCGCTTCCTGCTGAAGCGGCTGGATCGCGAGATGCGCTCGCTATTTATGACCCTCGATCAGCTGGATCATGCCTCGATTACCGCTCAGCGCAAGCTGACGATCCCCTTCGTGAAAGAGATCCTTAAACTCTAGTCCGCCTGCGGAGTCAGTTCCTCCTCCGTCAGCCCGGTCAACCGGGCGACCAGGTCGCGCGCCAGGCCACTGTGTAGCATAGCGGCGGCGATACGCTGCGCCTCTTCTTTCCGGCCTTCCTGACGGCCCTGCGCCAGGCCCCGCTCCAGACCCTGCTGTTCCAGATATTCCGCAATTGTCATCAACGTCTCCTTGTGCTGCGGCGTACGTAACGCCAGCTCGCGAATGAACTTGATCGGCTCTCGCGCGTTGCCTGCCTGCACCAGATAGTGCATCAGGGCTTGTACCTGCGATTCCGTCGCCAGACCAGTCAATAATAATTCGCTCAGTTTGTCGAGGAGCTGCGCCAGATCGCGTTGTCGAATATGTTTTTGCAGTAACTCCAGCGTCGCCATGCGCTGGTGGGTGGCAATGTCGTCATCCGGAATGACGGTAATGTCCGCCAGCGGAAACGCCCCGTGATAAAGGTGGCCGGCCAGTTCCGGAGCGACGAATTCATCGAGCCAGCGCAGTGAGAACGGGTAGGGGCTTACCAGACCGTGGTAGAAGAGAACAGGGATCACCAGCGGCAGCCGATCGTGGCCGGCATCAAGGTGGCGCTGCATGGCGGCGATGGCGTAGCGCATCAGACGAAAGGCCATATGCCGGTCGGGCGTGCTCTGGTGTTCGATAAGCGCATAAATATAGCCGTCTCCCGCCGTGGTTTTCAGGGAATACAGAATGTCGGCGTAAAAGGGACGCAGATCGTCTTCGACAAAATGCCCGGACTCGAGATGCAGCGTACGCAGATCGCACACTTTAAGCAGCGTCTCGGGCAGGTACAGCCGCAGAAAATCGCGGGCGGTATCAGGGTGGGAGAGATAGGTCTTAAATACGGCATCGTGAGGCGTTGAGGTTGGTTTTTTCATGTTCATCCGTCCAGTGGATTGAGCGTTAGATGAACAGTAGCACTGCAAGACGGGCGGGAGGGATTGGCGTGGAAGATCTGGAATCAGCTACGTAAAAAAAGCGCCGCGTAGCGCGGCGCGGGTGGCTTAGCTCACGATCTCAAGGACCTGCTCCGGTGGTCGGCCAATACGCGCCTGGCCGTGGCTGACGACAATTGGGCGTTCGATGAGCTTAGGGTTGTCGACCATCGCCTGTATCAGCGCGGCGTCGCTGAGCGCCGGGTTGGCAAGATTGAGCGATTTATACAGATCCTCTTTCTGGCGCATGAGCTCGCGGGGGCTCTCCATACCCAGCAGCTGCAGCAGTTGACGCAGCGTCCCGGCATCCGGTGGCGTCTCAAGATAAAGCACCACCTCAGGATCGATGCCGTGGCTCTTCAACAGGCTCAGCGTTTCGCGGCTCTTCGAGCAGCGTGGGTTATGGTAAATTTTTACCGCGTCGGTCATGGGGTCTCCTTACATTTTTTGGTAGGGGCGGAAGCGGGCCTGTAGCTCACGTAGCTGGTCGATGCGGGCATCGTAGCGGGCCTGCTGCAGACTACCGAGTTTCACTTGCGAGCTGGCGCTGCTGAGCAGGGAAATCGCCTGTTCCAGCTGGCCGACCAGCGCCATGCTTTCTGCCCGCGCCGCCAGCTCCTGATCGCGATTGCCCAGGGCGCCTTCCGCCTGCGCCAGCAGGTCCCAGCCGTTGCCATCCTCTTTATAGGTAAAGGTATAACGATTCAGGATGGTCGCCGCTTCCCCGGGCTGTCCGCCCTGCAGGAGGGCGTTGGCCAGGTTCAACTGCAGCACCGGATTGGTGCGCAGCTCACGAGCGTTTTTAAGGCGGTTGATGGCGTCGCCGGTTTTCTTCTGCCCGAGGTCGATATCGGTGGCCAGATCGAGGTACCAGGGATTTTGCGGATCGGCGCTGAGCAGCGGTTGCAGCGTTTTGCGCGCCTGGTCAAAGTTGTTGCTTTCCATCGCCAGCAGGGCGCGGCCATACTGCGCGGCATGTTGCTGGCGGATATTGCCTTTATCCCAGGCGTTGAGCAGATCGGTGCCTAGCTTATTGTCGCCGTTGGTGTACATTCCGAGGGTACGCGCCTTCGCCAGATAGAAGTCCGCTGAGGACTGTACGACAACCGGGCGCATCTGGTTGGCGCGGTTACGGGCATCGGCAAGCCGGCTTTCCGGCAGGGGGTGGGTGAGCAGCATTTCCGGCGGCCGCGTTGAGTAGCGCGACTCATCAAGCAGTTTACCCATAAACATCGGCATGGCCTGCGGGTCGAATCCTGAGCGTTGCAGAACCTGAATACCGATCCGGTCGGCCTCTTCTTCGTTCTGACGGGTGAAGCTGATCATGCCCTGTTGGGTGCCGGCCAGCGTCCCGGTCAGCGCCGCCATCCCGGCCTGCGGGCTGGCCATCGCCAGCAGAATTGAACCCAGCGCGCCGACCCAGGTCAGCGGCGCATTGCGTTTCTGATCTTCCATTGCGCGGGCGAGATGCCGCTGCGTAACGTGGGAAATTTCGTGCGCCATGACAGAGGCCAGTTCGCTCTCGTTATCGGAGTAGCGGAACAGGGCGGAGTGGAGGACCACATTGCCGCCGAAGAAGGCGAAGGCGTTAATTTGGTCGTTATTAATCAAATAGAAGTGGAACGGGGTGCGCACCGAATTCGCATGCGAGACCAGACGCATGCCCAGCCCGTTGATATATTGCACCAGCAGAGGGTCGTTGATCAGCGGCGCGCTGCCGCGCAGCTGGCGGACGTAGTAATCCCCCATCTGCATTTCCTGACCAATCGATAACGTGCTTCCTGCGGAGGTCCCCATGTCCGGCAGGGTATCTGCGGAGTCAGCAAAAGCAGGGCCTAACGAACCCAGCGTCAGCGACGCGATCACGGTCGCCACCAGCGTTTTCTTCAACTGCCTGAACATAACCTCTGTCCTGTAATGTGGGTGTGCCAGTTTGACCGATTGTGCGACGTAATGTTCCCTGGCCGCATCCCAGCGAGTTTAGCTGGCGTTAGACGCATTGAAAATAGGTTCTTCACGGCGGAGACGGGTTTGTCTGCTGCGCATCAAAAAGCGAAGTCTTTTTTGTGACATTTCGATACAATTCCCCCGTTTGTCGCCGCGTTGCGCTTCAGGGAAGGTTTTATGCTCGAGATGTTAATGCAGTGGTACCGCCGTCGATTCAGCGACCCTGAGGCGATAGCGCTGCTGGTTATTTTGCTTGCCGGTTTCGGCATCATGTTCTTTTTCAGCGGCCTGCTGGCCCCGTTACTGGTGGCTATCGTGCTGGCCTATCTGCTGGAGTGGCCGACCGTTCGCCTGGAGCGCATCGGCCTGTCGCGCACCTGGGCGACCTCGCTGGTGCTAATCCTCTTTGTGGGTATTCTGCTCTTGCTGGCCTTTGTGGTGCTGCCGGTGGCCTGGCAGCAGGGGATCTACCTTATCCGCGATATGCCGGGCATGCTTAACAAGCTCTCTGATTTCGCCGCCACGCTGCCGCGGCGCTATCCGGCGTTGATGGATGCCGGCATCATCGACGCGATGGCGGAAAATATGCGCACCCGGATGCTGACGGTGGGCGACTCGGTGGTCAAGTATTCTCTCGCCTCGCTGGTGGGGCTGCTCACGCTGGCGGTCTATCTGGTGCTGGTGCCGCTGATGGTCTTCTTCCTGCTGAAGGATAAAGAGCAGATGCTCAACGCGGTACGCCGCGTGCTGCCGCGAAACCGCGGTCTGGCCGGGCAGGTATGGAAGGAGATGAACCAGCAAATCACCAACTACATTCGCGGTAAGGTGCTGGAGATGATTGTCGTCAGCGTCGCCACCTGGATAGGCTTTATCCTTTTCGGCCTCAACTACTCGCTGCTGTTGGCGGTGCTGGTGGGCTTCTCGGTGCTGATCCCCTATATCGGCGCGTTTGTGGTGACCATTCCGGTGGTAGGGGTGGCGCTGTTTCAGTTTGGCGCAGGCACCGAGTTCTGGAGTCTGTTCGCGGTCTATCTGATTATTCAGGGACTGGACGGTAACCTGCTGGTCCCGGTGCTGTTCTCGGAAGCGGTGAATCTGCACCCGCTGGTGATTATCCTCTCGGTGGTGATCTTTGGCGGTTTGTGGGGATTCTGGGGCGTCTTCTTCGCCATTCCGCTGGCCACGTTAATTAAAGCGGTGGTGCATGCCTGGCCGGATGGCCTGGTCGTCGACGACGACTAAGGCATTGAGGATAAAAAAAGACGCCGGGCGAGGTTCTCTCTCCCGGCGTCTTGCTTTGCATCAGGCGTTTTCTTTCAGCCAGTTCAACACCACGTCGTGGTGATTGCTGGTTTTGAAGTCATCAAAGACGTGTTCGATTTTGCCATCGGCATCGACGAGGAAGCTGATACGGTGGATCCCGTCGTAGGTTTTCCCCATAAAGGATTTTTCGCCCCAGACGCCAAACTGCTCGCAAACCTGATGGTTTTCATCAGACAGCAGCGTAAAGTTCAGCAGCTCTTTTTCGGCGAAACGGGAGAGCTTTTCCGGTTTATCGGTGCTGATGCCCAGCACTTCCACACCGGCTTTTTTCAGGTCGTCCATATTATCGCGCAAGCCGCACGCCTGGACGGTGCAGCCCGGGGTCATGGCTTTCGGGTAAAAATAAACCAGGACACGCTGTCCCTGGAAGTCGGTTAAATTTACTTCCTCGCCGTCCTGGTCCGGTAAGCTAAATTTCGGTGCAAGATCACCGGCTTTCAGTGGGGTCATGGGTTAAACTCCATCCTGTTCATCATGCTGTGAATAATTAACGATGTTAATACTGCCTTGTGCGTTGAGTTCTGTACATAGGGCTTTGAACGCTTGTTCGATATTTGCTGCATTTTGCGTCGCAGGGCTGTGAGCCGTTATCTGGATAAAAAGCTGCGCGGAATCGCCGTCTCCCGGCTGCGTGCGGGACACCAGTTCCGCGATATTCATATTCCATGTATCGCACAGGGCAGTGAAGCGCTCGATGATATGCGGTGAGTCCGGCACCTCAACCTGGACCCAGACGGTGTTTGGCATGGCCTGCGGCGGGCGCGCGGTGGTGCGTTTCATCACGATCAACAGCTCCAGCTCCGCGCCTTTCAGCGGCAGGGTTGATTCGATCAGGTTAATCGCATTCCACGAACCGGAAAGCAGCATGATAAACGTAAACTCATCACCGAGCATGGCCAGCCGGCTGTCTTCGATATTACAACCGCAGCTGCTGACGTGGCGAGTGATCGTATTCACGATGCCGGGACGGTCAGCCCCCAGGGCGGTAATAACCAGATAGTGTTGTAATGAGGCTGTCAAACCTGTTCTTCCTTTAAAAAGGTGAGGTAACATTAGGAAAGCATAAAAAAAACCGCCATACAACATCCCTGATGGCGTCGGGTCTCTTGCTTTTATTGCAGCTCCAAACGTAACATTGAGAATCTTGTCGCACTTCTGCTCTGAGGATGGCCCATGTTCACGGGAAGTATTGTAGCGCTTGTCACGCCGATGGATGAAAACGGTAATGTCTGCCGGACAAGCCTGAAAAAACTGATTGATTACCATGTCGCCAACGGAACCTCGGCGATCGTTTCGGTAGGGACTACCGGTGAATCCGCAACGCTGAGCCATGAAGAGCATGGCGACGTGGTGATGATGACGCTGGAACTGGCTGACGGGCGTATCCCGGTTATCGCGGGAACGGGAGCCAATGCAACCGCAGAGGCGATTAGCCTGACCAAACGTTTTAACGACAGCGGCGTAGTCGGCTGCCTGACGGTCACTCCTTATTATAACCGTCCGACCCAGGAAGGCCTGTTCCAGCACTTTAAAGCTATCGCCGAACATACTGACCTGC
>ENA-UPSY01001500-UPSY01001500.1-human-gut-metagenome-genome-assembly--contig:-NODE-1500-length-24000-cov-3.757723_pt1 | contig 24000 bp, 20 predicted proteins | sample MGYA00250044_ERZ773365 | MGnify/ENA primary metagenome ERZ773365 (study PRJEB29103, sample SAMN06111932) | human gut metagenome | biome: human gut; feature: ankylosing spondylitis patient; material... | reverse complement strand
ATTAATTTTTCTCCTTTTCTCGAGATCTTTAAAGTAGTTTTCCACAACCTGATAGAGATCGAAGTTAGTGGTTGATCCTGCGGCTAAATCGAGTGATTCCACCATCTTTTCTACGGCTTGATGGATTTTCTCTGCGTCTATCAGATGCAGTTCGTTGCTGTGTATTAAATATTTTTCCATGACTGCAATGTTTTTAATGTTATATAGGTATAACATCTTGCAGTCATGGAAAGTTCAATGATTGAATGTTAGATTTTGGCAAGTGCCTGATCCAAATCAGCAATTAGGTCATCGATATGTTCTGTTCCAATGGATAGACGTACGGTGCCCGGATAAATTTCCTGTTCGGCTAGCTCCTGTGCATTGAGCTGCGAATGGGTAGTGCTCGCCGGGTGGATCACCAATGATTTCACGTCAGCCACATTGGCTAGCAGGGAGAAAATCTCCAGACTGTCGATGAAACGGTGTGCCTCTTCTTGTCCGCCTTTTACCTCGAAAGTAAAGATAGAACCGGCACCGTTCGGGAAATAACGTTGATACAGTGCATGGTCGGGATGGTTGGATAATGACGGGTGATTCACTTTCTTCACTTTTGGATGATTGTTTAAGAAATTCACTACCTTCAATGCATTTTCTACATGACGCTCTACACGTAAGGAAAGAGTTTCCAAGCCTTGCAGCAGGATAAAAGCGTTGAATGGGCTGATGGTAGCTCCTGTGTCGCGCAGCAAAATGGCACGGATGCGGATTGCATAGGCAGCCGGACCGGCTGCATCGACGAAGCGTACGCCATGATAGCATGGATCGGGTTCGGTCAGTTGTGGGAATTTGCCGGAAGCTACCCAGTCGAATTTGCCCGAATCTACAATGACTCCTCCTAATGACGAACCGTGTCCGCCAATGAATTTTGTTGCGGAATGTACTACGATATCTGCTCCGTGTTCGATGGGGCGGATTAAATACGGAGTTCCGAATGTGTTATCAATAATCAAAGGTATTTTGTGGCGATGGGCTATTTCTGCCACTGCTTCTATATCAATGATATTTGAGTTCGGATTTCCCAATGTCTCGATAAATACGGCTTTCGTATTTTCCTGAATGGCTTTTTCAAAGTTCGATAAATCACTTGGATCAACGAATGTTGTTGTGATGCCATAACTGGGTAAGGTATGAGCCAGTAAGTTATAGCTTCCTCCATAAATAGTTTTGGCTGCCACAATATGGTCGCCTGCACGAGTGATGTTCTCGAAAGCATAAGTGATAGCAGCGGCACCCGAAGCAACTGCCAGCCCTGCTACTCCTCCTTCAAGAGCGGCTACGCGTTGTTCAAAGACTCCTTGAGTGGAGTTGGTCAGACGGCCGTAGATGTTTCCCGGGTCCTGCAGGCCGAAACGTGCGGCTGCGTGAGCGGAGTTGTGAAATACATAAGAAGTAGTCTGATAAATAGGTACTGCACGGGCATCTGTTGCCGGATCTGCTTGTTCTTGTCCTACATGAACTTGTAAAGGCTCGAAATGTAAATTCTTTGTTGCCATAATCGTATATTTTTTAAGTTTAATATTCTTTCTTTATTTTCTTGCAAAGTTATGGGATGCAGATATATCGAACAATATATAGCTGAAATATAGAAAATAATACTATTTTTGTACCGTTATATAGAATAAGGATACTGTCTTGTTCTCGATATTCACCCTTTAGAAGAATATTTTTCTATGGATACTTTTGATAAATTGGATAAAGTGGATTTGCAGATACTCCGTACTCTGCAAGAGAATGCCCGATTGACGACAAAAGAGTTGGCTGCACGGGTGAGTCTTTCATCAACTCCTGTCTTTGAACGGCTCAAACGGCTCGAAAGCGGCGGATATATAAAGAAATATATTGCTGTGCTGGATGCTGAAAAGTTGAATCAGGGATTCGTCGTGTTTTGCAGTGTGAAGCTCAGACGGCTGAACAGGGATATTGCAGCAGAGTTTACGCGAATCATACAAGATATTCCTGAAGTAACCGAATGCTATAATATATCGGGAAGTTATGATTATCTGCTCAAGATTCATGCTCCGAATATGAAGTATTATCAAGAGTTTATTCTAAATGTACTAGGCACTATCGATAGTCTGGGGTCATTGGAAAGTACTTTTGTCATGGCTGAGGTGAAACACCGGTATGGGATACATATTTAGTGCTCTAAATATGTTATGTAGCATACTTAACTTCTTTTTGCACATTCATAGCTCCATTTTATAGCAACATCCCTAATTTTATCCAAAAGCTGGAATGATATTTCAAATATGGAAAACATATTGCCAAATATGGAAAATACAGAGCAAAGTCTGGAAAAAACAGACGATAATTATAAAGTGCCCAATCTGGAAAAAGGCATTGCGGTGATTGAATATCTTTCTTCGAGATCGGAAGGAGAAACATTGCAGGCAATCAAGGTGGCACTTGATATATCACAGACTACCGCCTACCGTATCTTGAATACATTGGTACGTTTGGATTATCTTTCTTTCGATGAAGATACGAAGCGGTATAAATTAACCCGGAAATTGTTAACTCTGGGATTCCGTTCGTTGAATGAACATAATCTGCTGGAAACAGTCTTGCCACATTTACGTGATTTGAGAGACAGGGTGAAGGAAACGGCCTGTTTTGGCGTATTGGGCGATGAAAAAGGCATTTTTATCGAACAAGCTCGAGGAGATCACGCTTTTTGCTTTGTCCTGTCACCCGGTAAACCTTTTGAACTGCATTGTTCTGCGCCGGGAAAAGCAATCATGGCCTATCTGCCGGTCACTGTCCGGAACCGTTATCTTTCTTATATGACTTTCCCTCGTTACAATTCCCGTACTATCACTTCGCGCGAGGTTTATCTGGAAGAATTGGAGAAGGTTTATCAACAGGGATACGCTTTGGACAATGAGGAAGAATTGAGCGGGGTGATTTGTGTAGGCGCACCTGTCTTGAATTATACAGGATATCCTTGTGGCTCTATCTGGATTTCGGGACCGAAAGACCGTTTGACGGAAGAACAGTTGCGAAGTACGGTGCAGATTGTCAAAGAGATAGCCGGACAAATCTCAGCAGAACTAGGATATAGAAGAGTATAACAAAAGATCATGCTATAAAAATACGAAACATTATGATAAGGAACTTTTTGCTAATTTGCTTGCTCGGTTGCGGCATATCTTTGGCAACAGCCGGAAACCCTCCTTTCTTTACTACAGGTACTGCTGTTAACGAGAAAGGAGAATTATTGATGACCCAGAAAGGAACCAGACAGTTGGATGTATTTGCTGCCGACGGGAAAACTTTGCTCCGTTCGTACCCGTTTAAGGAAACTCCCACAGGAGTTTTACTTGATGGTGATAAAGCGTATGTGACTACTTTCGAGAAAACCGGGCGGTTGGAGGTCTTGTCGTTGAAGTCGGGACAGATAGAAGCAGCTATTCCTACCGGTTCGGGAGCTTGCTATCCGATATTCTCGGCGGACAAGAAGCATATCTATGTATGCAATCAATTTGCAGGTACAGTAAGTGAGATAGATCCGGCAACGTGTAAAGTTGTCAGAAGCGTGAAAGTCTTACGCGAACCAAGGTCCGCTATATTCAGTAAGGACGGACGATATCTATTTGTGGCTAACTTTCTGCCGGCACAAAGGGCGGACTTGAACATAGTGGCGGCTTGTGTATCTGTAATTGAAGTGAAAAGTTTCACTAAAGTAAAGGATATCCAACTGGCAAACGGCAGTAATGCTTTGCGGGATATGTGTATTACTCCCGACGGTAAGTATATTTATGTATCTCATAATTTAGGGCGTTTTATGGTACCTACCTCTCAATTACAGCAGGGGTGGATGAATACAAGTGCTTTCAGTATCATCAACGTAGAAAAGCAGGAATTTGAAGGAGCCGTATTGGTGGACGAACCCGACCGGGGCGCTGCCGGTGTGTGGGGGATTGCCTGTGATGAGAAGCACATCTACGTAGCCCATAGCGGGACACATGAAATAAGCGTAATCGACCATTCCCGAATGTTGGATAAGTTTCGGAATTATGCGGATAAAGGTCGTTTGGACTATGACCTGACTTTTCTTTACGGACTCCGCAAAAGGATTCCTTTGCAGGGCAACGGACCACGTCATCTTCTTCTCTCGAATAATAAACTGATTATTCCTACCTATTTCGCCGATGTATTAAATATGGTAGATCTGAATACGTTCTCGGTGGCTGCCGTTAATATGAATGTGGGACGTACCGAGACGAAAGAACAAAAAGGAGAGAAGTACTTTAATGATGCGGGACATTGTTATCAGGGGTGGCAAAGTTGTAACGGATGTCATCCCGGAGACGGCCGTACGGACGGTATGAACTGGGATTTGATGAACGATGGAGTAGGGAATCCTAAAAACTGCAAGAGCCTGCTTTATAGCCACGTGACGCCTCCCAATATGATTTCGGGTATTCGTGCCAAAGCTGAAGTAGCTGTACGTGCAGGATTCCGGTATATTCAGTTCTATGAGCCGGAAGAAGAAATGGCCGAATGTGTGGACGCGTATATGAAGTCTTTACGCCCGGTTCCGAGCCCGTATTTAGTAGATGGAGAATTGTCGGAAAAAGCGAAGGCGGGAAGAAAAGTCTTTGATAAGTTGAAATGTGGCGATTGTCATAACGGTCCTTTCTATACGGATCTGAAAATGCATCGGATTGGTGAAGATGTCGAGTTTGAGAAAGGATGGGATACACCTACGCTGGTAGAATGTTGGCGTACGGCTCCTTATTTGTTTGACGGACGTGCTGCCACTATGCAAGAAGTGTTCGAAGTTCACAAGCACGGAATTGACAAGAAAGTATCCAAGAAAGAAATAGAGGAATTAACTGAATATGTAAATTCTCTTTAAGAAGAAAGTGTATGAACTATTGTGATAAAATACATTACTCCCTGTTGACTGCTTCCCCGGAAGATTTTCCGTCGATGATAGACAGTTTATTGTCCCGGTTGCCCGAAGAAGAACGTATACTACGTTTGGTCTTGTTCGGTACGCCGGTTTTAAAAGATGAATATGTCACTCAACGTCAGCTATTCAAAGCGAAAGCACGCCATTTCTTTGGAGACAGCGAACCGGCTCTTAGTTATGTTCTGCAACCCGTACCGGATGCTCCTTTAGTCATGGAAGTACATAGCTATCGTCCTGAAAGCGATGAACGGATTTTGTATCGGCATTATGATAATATTCCTTACGTATTGTTGGAAAATGAGTCGGGACGTTTCCTGTTTGCCGGAGGATTTCAGGGCGATGACCCTTGTGCAGATATGGAACAGCGGTCGGTAGAGGCCTTCCGCCAGTTGAAGGGAGTTTTGGAAAAAGAATCGTTTCCTGTCAACAGCATTATTCGTCAATGGAATTATATAGAACAAATCACCGGATATGACGGAGCCGGCCAACATTATCAGTCGTTCAATAATGTGCGTACAGCGTTTTATGCGGGAAGTGATTGGTCGAACGGCTATCCTGCCGCTACGGGAATCGGGATGAACATGGGAGGTGTGCTGATTGATGTGGATGCGGCAATGTTTCACACTCCTGATGTTTTTGCCACTCCTATTGATAATAAACTGCAAGTTGCTGCCCACGCCTATTCCGAGCAGGTGCTTGAAGAAGCCCGGCAGAAAAAAACAACCCCGAAGTTTGAACGGGCCAAGAGCATGACTTTCCGGGAGCGACGTCTGGTTTATATCTCCGGTACAGCCGCAATCAGAGGAGAAGAAAGTCTGAAGGGAGTCGGTTTGGAACGTCAGTTGCAGATTACTATGGAGAATATCGCTCAATTGATAGGTGATGCCCGTTTGGTTATGTTACGTGTTTACCTGAAGAACGAGTCTGATTATGAAGAAGCTCGCAGGGGACTTGAAAGTTATGGACTGAATATTCCTGTTTCCTATTTGCGGGCCGGCGTATGCAGGGAAGAACTATTGATTGAAATAGAGGGAATAGCGATAGATTAAATACGGAAATAATATTAATAATAACAGATAAAGCTATGACTAATTTGAAAAAGTACACAAATGCCGATTTCTACAAGAACGGCGTATTTCAGCAAGAGATTGCCATAGAGGCAATGAAAGAAATGTTTGTCCACTATAACATTCCCTTTACCGGATTTATGGCCGAGAATATGTGGGTAACGGATTTTGGTCTGGGAGACTTTGAAAATGTGGGTATGGGAGGTATCTTTTGGGTGAATGACCCGAAATATGGTTACTTTGCTCATGCCATTTATTTGCTTCCGGGACAGATGATTCCTGAACACGCTCATGTGAAAACAGACTTTCCGGCCAAACATGAGTCATGGATGGTGGAGAAAGGTTGGGTTTATAATTTCTCGGAAGTAGGAGAAACGACTCCGAATGCTCCGGCGATTCCCGCCACACATGGGCCTGTCAAAAGCAAGAATTGCGTGATACAGAAAGTAGGCGATATTTTGCGATTGAAAGAAATGGAGACTTTTCACTTTATGATGGCAGGTCCGGAAGGTGCCGTTGTTTGTGAATGGGCAAACTATCACGATAATGCCGGACTGCGTTTCACTCACCCTACTGCTACGTTATGAAAAACTGGTACCGCATATTAATATTGTTTTTAGTATCTTCTTCTTTGCTGACTTTTACAGCCGCAGCTCAACAGAAGAATACTGATACTGAGCGCGCGCTCGTCCTGAAACTGGCTGCCTACCTGAAGGATTCTTCTTACATAAAGAATACGATTCGACAAATAGAGACTGAAAAGAAAGTCGAAACCCAAATCACCGGATATCAAAAACTTCATAAGCAAGTGCAACGTATGCTTCTGTTGCAAAGCGAATTGAAGTGGCTGAATATGGAAGCGATTCGTCTGGCTTATGAGGACATGAAGCGGATCGAAGGCTTCGATGCAGTAAAGTACCTGCCTATTTTGACCGAACTGGAACAGCAAGTAAAGCAGGGATTCGGCAATATATATAGCGGTGATGAGGCTGTTTTGGCAAATGCGGAAAAGGCCGTAGCCAATAAGCGTGCTATTTTACTGGCCAACCCATTGTTGAACGGCGATAAGATATTGACCGTTCGTTATCAACTGGGAAACAGGGATCGTCGGGCAATGGCTCCCGAACTGGGTACGCAGTCGAACAACTGGAGTAATCAGGAATCAGCCCGCCGGAAAGGTTTTAACGCCGATATTGTTGAGTTAAGTAATTTGCGTGATGAAGTACAAATCCGTACTATTTATAAGCCTGACAATACTTCTTCCATTGCCGATTTGAAACTGCATTGGGATGGAGACCGTGCGATGTTTACCCAGACAATGTCCGACAATCGTTGGAATGTGTTTGAAGTAAAACTGAATAACGGCGATTGTAAGAAATTGATTGATAATCCCGAACCTGATTTGGAATTTTATGACGGGACTTATCTGCCGGATGGACGTATCATAGCCAATTCGAACATCGGTTACCAGGGAGTACCCTGTGTCAATGGGAGCGACCCTGTAGGAAACATGGTACTTTATACGCCGCAGAGTAAAAATCTCCGCCGTCTGACATTTGATCAGGATGCAAACTGGAATCCGGTGATTATGAATAACGGACGTGTGATGTATACTCGTTGGGAATATACTGACCTGACTCACTATTACACCCGTATTGTGATGAACATGAATCCTGACGGGACGGAGCAAAAGGCACTGTATGGAAGTGGTTCAATGTTTCCCAACAGTACATTTGACGTGCAACCTTTACCCGGTTATGCTTCTGCCTTTGTCGGAATCATTTCGGGACATCACGGGGTGGCACGTTCGGGACGTCTTATTCTGTTCGACCCGGCAAAAGCGCGTAAAGGAGCCGCCGGTATGTTGCAGGAGATTCCTCATCGCAACCGTCCCATCGTTGAAGAAGTGAAAGACAGGTTGGTCGACGGGGTATGGCCTCAATTTATCAAGCCTTCTCCACTCAATGATACTTATTTTCTGGTTGCCGCAAAATTGGATAAGAATGATTTGTGGGGTATCTATCTGGTAGATAAGTTTGATAACGTGACTTGTCTGCATAAAATGGAAGGGGAAGGATATATCAGTCCGATAGCCGTGCGCAAAACGGTGACTCCGCCTGCTATACCCGACCGGGTGAAACTGGACGATAAGCAGGCAACGGTCTTTATACAGGATATTTATGAAGGTGAAGGATTGAAGGGGATTCCGCGTGGAACGGTGAAGTCGCTCCGTTTACACGCTTATGAGTATGCTTATGTCCAGACACAATCTGACCATAACTGGCATGGTATCCAGTCGGGTTGGGATATTAAACGTATGTTGGGTACCGTACCGGTGGAGGAAGACGGCTCGGTTATTTTTAAAATTCCTGCCAATACTCCGGTTTCTATCCAACCCTTGGATAAGGATGGAGTGGCTGTACAATGGATGCGTAGCTGGTTGACAGGGCAACCGGGAGAGATTGTCTCTTGTGTGGGATGTCATGAAGATCAGAACCAGATTGTAATCCCGAAACGTGTGATTGCTTCACAGAAAGCACCGCATGCTCTCACTCCCCCGGAAGGAGGAACCCGTTCATTTACTTTTGATCTGGAGGTACAACCTATTTTGGATCGTGCCTGTATCGCTTGCCACAATGGTGAGGGAAAAGCATTCGATCTGCGTGGGGGCAAGAAAGATGGCAAGGGATATGGAACATCCTATCTCAATCTTCATCCTTATGTGCATCGTCAGGGCGGTGAGGGAGATATGGTGGTACTTTATCCTTATGAATATCATCCTAATACCAGTGAGTTGGTCCGTCTTTTGAAAAAAGGACATTATAATGTGCAACTGACGGATGCGGAGTGGAGGAAAATTTATAACTGGATTGACTATAATGCTCCCGACAAAGGATATTTCAATGCCAATGTTCTGAAATCGTTCCCGTATCAGGGATACGACCAGATAGAACGCCGCAAGCAACTGACCGATAAATATGCGGGCGGTGCCGGAGTGGATTGGAAAAAAGAGATTGCCGATTATGCTGCCCAACTGAAAAACAAAGGTGAGATAAAACCGGTAATGCCCAAGAAGGTGAGTCCTGTGAAGGAGAAAGTCCTGAAGGTAAAAGGGTGGCCGTTTGCTCCGGACAGGGTAAAGGAAATGCTAGCCGGTGAGAAAGAGACCGTTAAGGTGTTGGAAATAGCTCCGGGCGTTCAAATGACATTTGTACGTATTCCTGCGGGTGAATTTGTTATGGGCAGTTACCATGGGGAGCCGGACACTTATCCCACTACCAAGGTGAAGATAGATAAAGCGTTCTGGATGGGCGAACTGGAAGTGACTAACCAACAGTATAATACTATATTCCCGCAGCATGACAGCCGTTATGTGGATCAACAGTGGAAAGATCATGTCGTTCCGGGGTATCCGGCTAATAAACCGGAGCAGCCTGTTATCCGCGTAAGCTATAATGACGCAATGGAATATTGTAAGATATTGAGTCAAAAGACCGGACTGAACATTACGCTTCCTACCGAAGCGCAATGGGAATGGGCGTGTCGTGGAGGAAGCGACGAGGATTTCTGGTTTGGTAACTTGAATGCGGATTTCGGTAAGAAAGATAACTTGGCCGATGTGACAACCAACAAGTTTGCAGTGAGTGGAGTCGATCCGCAGCCGATGTCTCCCGAATCGCCCTGGTACAAGTATTATACGTTCCTTCCTAAAGCAGCCAATGTGGATGACGGAAGTTTGGTGCAGGTAGGAGGAAAGAAGTATGAGGCAAATCCGTTCGGATTATACTGTATGCATGGCAATGTTGCCGAATGGACGCGTTCGGATTATGTCCCTTATCCGTATAAAGAGAATCCGAAAAAGGTTTCCGAATATAAAGTGGTTCGTGGCGGTTCGTATATTGAACGGCCGAAATATTCCACAGCATACTCACGTAAGGGATTCTATCCTTATCAATGTGTGTTTAATGTCGGTTTCCGTGTCATTATCGAAGATTAATCGAATATACTAATGAGAGCTACTCTGAAAAGACTGATTTCCTCTTCAACAACGACTATTGTGTTGTTGCTTGTATATGGCGCAGGTTTGGCGATTGCTACTTTTATTGAGAAGTATCAGGGGAGTGAAGTAGCCCGATCGGTGGTGTACTGTTCTCCTTTGTTTTTCCTTCTTCAATTTTTGATAGTACTCAATTGGTTGGCTATCGTTATCAGGCAACGTTCGCTGAAAATGCGCAAATGGGGAATGTTAGTTACTCACGGGGCTTTCATTCTAATTCTGCTGGGAGCATTGGTATCTCATCTTTATGGTGAGGAAGGTATTCTTCATTTGCGTGAGGGAGAGACGAGCAATCGCTTCGCTGTCCGTCACGCCGGTGAAGTGACTTACCATACGCTGCCTTTTAGTGTGGAACTGATAAATTTTACATTACCCGTTATCCCGGTTCGTCCAGCCCGTCTGCGTATGAAAGTGAGTTGCTGGTACATCTGGATGGAGAAGTCATTTCGGAACGGGTTTATATGAATAATGTGCTGGATGTGAAAGGTTATCGTTTCTTTCAGGCTTCTTATGATCAGAATGAACAGGGTACGGTGCTTTCTGTCAACCGTGATGTGGCTGGACGTACCATCACTTACACCGGATATGCTGTTCTGTTGCTCGGTCTGGTATTGTGTTTTGTAGACAGGCGTTCACGCTTTATGTTACTCAGCCGGCGGTTGAAGGAGTTGCGTTGTTCGTTCTTCCTTATGTTGCTGACGCTCTCTTCTTTGACGGTTCATGCCGGTGAGACCTCGGTACAAGCGAGGGAGGCAGTGCTGAAAGACGTCATTGATAGCGGGCATGCTGCCCGTTTTGGTGCATTGCCTCTTCAGTCGGGAAGAGGGCGTGTACTTCCTGTCAATACCTTCTCGTCTGAAGTATTGAGGAAACTGCATAAGTCTGATTCCTTTTATTCTTTAAATTCCGACCAGTTTCTTCTTAGTGTTTTGACAATGCCGGAACGTTGGACGTATATTCCATTTATTGCTGTTCCCGGCAAGGAATTGAGTGACTTTTATCAGTTGCCGTCCGGACAATGCGCCTATATGGATGTATTTGATGCGGACGGGAATTATAAATTGCAGAAGAAGTTGGAAGAAGCATACGGTAAGATGCCTGCTGCGCGGACTCGTTTTGATAAAGACCTGATTAAGTTTGACGAGCAGATTAACATCTTTCATCAGTTGCTTAATTGGCAGCTGTTGAATCTCTTTCCGAAAGAAGACGACCCGCAACATACGTGGTATGCTCCGGGGGATGATTTGTCGGCTTTTTCGGGAAAAGACTCGATGTTTGTCTCCCGGGTGTTGGCTTGGTATGTGGAAGAAGTACAGACTTCCTTGCAGAGTGGCGACTGGACAAAGCCTGATGAAATAGTAGGTATGATTTCCACTTATCAACAGGCAAAGAATAAGATAGCCGGTGTCACTTCCGGGAAAATGGAGGCGGAGATAAAATATAACCGTTTGGATGTGTTCAGCCAGTGCAAGAAAGGATATCTGATTTTTGGCGGGTTATTGCTGGTGTTTGCTTTTGCTTCTTTATTCAAGCGTGCCCGTTGGATGCGTTGGGCAAGTCGGGCACTTGGTGTGGCTGTCCTGGCGGTTTTTCTTTTCCATACGTACGGAATGGGGATGCGCTGGTATATTGCAGGATATGCTCCGTGGAGCAATTCATATGAAACAATGGTCTACGTTGCCTGGGCTACGGTTTTTGCCGGTTGGCTGTTCGCGCGTCGTAGTCTGCTGACTTTCGCTTTGGCTACGTTGTTCGGTGGAGTCATCTTGTTTGTATCGGGACTGAACTGGATGGACCCGCAGATAAATCCGCTTGTTCCTGTTCTCAAGTCGCCGTGGCTGATGTTTCATGTAGCTGTTATTGTAGGTGCATACGGATTCTTCGGTATCAGTTGCCTGCTCGGACTAGTCAATCTGGTGATGATGAGTTTTAAGAAGGCAGTGCTGGCACAGCGGATAAAAGAATTGAGTATTATCAACGAAATGTCTCTTCTGATTGGACTGGCTTTGATGACGATAGGAACATTTCTTGGAGCTATCTGGGCTAATGAGTCGTGGGGACGTTACTGGGGGTGGGACCCGAAAGAGACGTGGGCGCTGGTTACGATGATCGTTTACGCCATTGTCACTCATCTTCATCTGGTGCCGTTCAGAAACAGCCTATGGCTGTTCAACATAGCTTCGGTAGTCGCTTTTTACAGTGTGTTGATGACGTTCTTCGGAGTGAATTATTTCCTGAGTGGTATGCATTCCTATGGACAAAACGACCATGTCGGAGGAATGTTTGTCTATCTTTTGCTGTCGGCACTTTTGGTCGCGCTGATTGGATTTATCTCTTTCGCGAGAAGACAGAAACAGAATAGCTAATCGAATGTAATGATGTGTAGTATGAAGAATTTTATATTGTTAGTTGCTTTATTCCTTGTTGCACCGTTTGCTCAAGGCAGTTCCCCTCAGCATCTGTTGGTCGGTGGTTCCGGCTGGAATAAGATTGCCATAATCAATAAAGACACAAAAGAAATAGTCTGGGAATATCCTCTGGAAAAAGGCTGGGAATGTAACTCGGTGGCAGCCACGAAAGCGGGAGAAATTCTTTTTTCCTACTCCAAAGGAGCAAAAATGATAACCCGTGACGGGCGGGAACTCTGGAATATCGCCGCACCCGCAGGATGTGAGATGCAGACGGCACGTATATTGCCGGACGGTAATGCATTAGTAGCTTGGTGCGGTCATCCGTCTACCATTCTGGAGGTAAATATGAAAGGAGAGGTCCTTTCTAAAACCGAGTTTGAAACAGGGATCGAACGTCCTCATGCACAATTCCGTCAAATAAACAAGAATAAGAAAGGCAATTATCTTGTGCCTTTATTTGCCACTTCGGAAGTGCGCGAAATTGCCCCTAATGGTCAACTGCTGAATAGTGTAAAGCTCTCCGGTACTCCTTTTTCCTCTGCTTTTCTGGACAACGGAGACTGTCTGGTTGCTTGTGGAGACGCTCATTGTTTCGTGCAACTGAATCTTGAATCGAACCGGATTGTTCGCCGGGTGAATGCCAATGACATAGAAGGTGTACAACTCTTTTTTGTAGCCCAACTCTTTCCTTTGCAGAATGGGGGACTTTATATCTGTAACTGGCAAGGGCACGACCGCGAAGCCGGTAAAGGGAAACACCCCCAGTTGGTCGAGATTGATTCGGAAGGCAAAGTGGTGTGGCAACTGAATGATAAAGTTAAATTCGGCATGATTTCTACTATTTGTCCGATTCGAGAATAGTGTCGGACCGTTTATTTTGTACATTTGCTGGGTGATATAAATCCTATTCTTCTAACGCAATGAAATGGCAACTCTGTAAATAGCTTCGCTTATATGGATGGTGAATAACGGAAAGAGCTGTTGTCCCCAACTGTCTGTGGCTTTACATAAGTCGCAGGGTGTTTTGTCAGTCTATATCGGAAACTATATAAAAGAAGTTATAATACAATGAATACGAAAGTATATCCTCGCACCAATGATTTTCAGACTATCTATCTGAATACAGTCATAAAGAATCCTGCCATTATTGTAGGCGATTACACTATATATAATGATTTTGTAAATGACCCGCTTGATTTTGAGAAGAACAACGTTCTATATCATTATCCTATTAACAAAGACCGGTTGATAATTGGTAAGTTCTGTTCTGTTGCTTGCGGAACCAAGTTCCTTTTTAACAGTGCGAACCATACCTTGCGTTCTTTATCCAATTATACATTCCCTCTTTTCTTTGGAGAATGGGGCTTAGATAAAGAAGATATCGCTTCGGCTTGGGACAACAAAGGTGATATAGTGATAGGTAATGATGTGTGGATCGGGTATGAAGCAGTTATCATGTCCGGAGTGCATGTTGGGGATGGAGCGGTCATAGCATCACGGGCAGTAGTTACGAAAGATGTGCCTCCTTATACGATAGTAGGAGGAACGCCTGCCAGGGAGATACGGAAACGTTTCGATACCGATACAATCACTCAATTGCAGGAATTGCAATGGTGGAATTGGAGCATGGAAAAGATATCGAGATGCCTGCCTTGTATAATGGACGGGAAGATGGATGAATTGTTGGAATTTCGACCATGACTTGATTGAAACATAATATGTTTTTCGTTTCTTCATACGTCCGATAAGCTGATTAGTAATGGTCGGCTCTGCCTCTCTGGTATCGGGTAAAACATTGATAAATAACCTAATTTGAATCAAACATTTTTCCATATCGGTTCGTTTAATAAAAAACGAACTTAATATGTGTCAGGTATGAAATCTTTTATTTTAATGGTGATAGCCATGGTGTGTGTGGTTTCTTTGGAAGCACAGAATAAGTCTTTTTATGACTTCACTGTGAGAACAATTGACGGTAAGGAATTTCCTCTTTCATCTTTGAAAGGGAAGAAAGTGCTGGTAGTGAATGTAGCTTCCAAATGCGGACTGACTCCACAATATGCCAAGTTGCAGGAATTGTATGAGAAGTATAAGGATAAGAACTTTGTTATTATCGGCTTCCCTGCTAATAATTTTATGGGGCAGGAACCGGGAAGTAATGAGGAAATTGCCAAGTTCTGTTCATTGAACTATGATGTCACTTTTCCGATGATGTCCAAGATTTCTGTTAAGGGCAAAGATATGGCACCGCTTTATCAATGGCTGACAGAAAAGAAACTGAATGGGAAAGAGGATGCCCCGGTCCAGTGGAACTTTCAAAAGTTTATGATTGACGAGAACGGAAACCGGATTGGGTTCGTTGCCCCCAAAGAGAGTCCGTTCTCCGAGAAAATCCTTACTTGGATAGAGAAGAAATAAGGGATACTTTCTTCAACTCCTCTTCAAAGTTGGGAGTGAAAATGCCTTTGCCTAAGTTCTCTTTTATTTCTTTGACCGTCCAAAACCGTCCTCCGTCCAGTTCGTCGCTGGGGTGGATTTCACCGTCGTAAACTGTTTTATGAACAAATACGAGCTCTTTTTCACGTTCGGACTCAAACACATAATGAGTCAGAAGCTCAGGAGTAAAGTCCGTGATGCCTAACTCCTCACGGACTTCCCGCTTAAGAGCTATTTCTACACTTTCTCCTAAATCAATATGTCCGCCTACGGCTGTATCCCATTTCCCGGGCTGGATGTCTTTCCATTCGGGACGTTTTTGTAGATACAACTCTCCTTTGGTATTGAAGATGTGCAGGTGGACAACCGGATGAAGCAATCTGCTGCCGCTATGACATTCTCCACGAGTGGCGGCTCCGGTGATATTTCCCTGTTCATCGACAACGGGAAACATTTCTTGGTTATTATCACTTGGCATAATAGTCGCTATTATTTTCTTATCAGCAAGATTATATCGTAACTTACAATAGATATTTTTACGGTATTAATAAGGAAGAATCTCCATAACTCAGGAATCTGAAATCGTGGCTCAGGGCATAATCGTAAATCGTGTGCCAGTTCCCTTTCACGAAAGCGGAAACCAATAGAAGCAAGGTACTTTGCGGCTGGTGGAAATTAGTAACCATTGCTTTCACTATTTTATACTGATAACCGGGAGCTATGATGATCTGCGTACTGGTATGAAGTGCTTCAAGCCCGTTTCTGTCGAGATACCCCAATATCTTTTGTAGGGAAACAACCGGAGGAATCTGGTCGTACTTTTCGTATGGCTGCCATTGTCTGACGTGCAGTTCCTGTTCCGTAGCGTCCGGATGATCGGCCAATGTGACCCCTATATGATACAAGCTTTCGAGCGTGCGCACGGAAGTGGTGCCTACGGCAATGGCGCAACCGTCATGGTCGATCAATTTCTTGATTGTATTCCGGTTGACGGATATATATTCCGTGTGCATCTCGTGTCCTTCAATTTCCTCGCTTTTCACCGGCTTAAAAGTTCCTGCCCCTACGTGCAATGTCAGTTCCTCAAGGTCTATGCCTTTTTCCTGCAATGCTTCCAGTACTCGCGGGGTGAAATGCAATCCGGCAGTAGGTGCGGCTACCGAACCTTTTATTTTGGAGTAAACAGTCTGATATGTTTCCTTGTCGCTTTCCTCCGTATTCCGGTTCAGATAGGGTGGAATAGGAAGTTCTCCGAACACTTCGAGGATATCGGCGAAAGTTACTTCGGGGTTATTCCATGCGAAGTCTACCCAATGGCTGGTACCTTTGCATTCTCCTCTCGTTGCTGTCAGAGTAATAGGAAAGCCTTTGACGGTCATTTCCCGTTTCAGTGTCCCGTCCTTCCATTTCTTCAGATTGCCGATCATGCAGAGCCATGCGGCGTGTTCCGTTTGCTGGAAGTTCAGTACATAATCATTGGGCTGAATCGGTTCGAGACAGAATACCTCAATCAGTGCACCTGTTTCTTTGCGGAAGTGAAGGCGCGCCTGGATGACTTTTGTATTGTTGAATATCATTAGGCTTCCTTTCGGCAGATATTCCGGTAAGGAAGTGAAAATATCTTCGGTCACTTCACCGTGGCGATACACCAATAGTTTCGACTGGTCGCGAACGGGTAGCGGGAATTTGGCAATACGTTCATCCGGCAATGGATAGTTGTATTCGCTAATATGGATATGTTTCGGATTCTCTTTCATTGTTGCTTGGTATAATAAGTTCTATTTGTTGCTTGTCCCATATTTTTTAGCTTTCATCCTGGAATAAAAAGAAAGAGGTTAGATTTTACTCTAACCTCTTGAAGATCAATTCGTCGGGATGACAAGATTCGAACTTGCGACCACACGCCCCCCAGAGGTATTTTTATGATAATCCATTGGTTATATTACTTTTTATTAATTGTGTATGTAGCTGTAAATCAAAAGAGTATCTTTTATTGAGTTTTACTTATTTTGATTACATGTGTTCCAAATGTGTTCCACTAAACAAAGAGCTATATACACGTTATTTTAGTTTGGGCACAAAGATAATGAATAAAATTGTTTTCTGAACCGATTCGTTTGTCTAAATGTCGAGGTATTATTAGAGGATAAACCTTGAACTTTTCTATCTAAATGCTTTAGATATTTTTAACTTTAATGGTGGTGGCTTGATTATCAATCTATTATCGTTTTGTGACGTATGAAAAATAAGAATCTCTGTTTTTTTTATCGTATTGCTAATATAGAGGAGTAAATGCTCCTCATAACGATATAAAAGATATTGAGCATGATAAGTTTTATAAAAAGGAATGATGTTGCTAATGCACAAGGATTATATGCTGTTCGTCTAAGAATATGCAAGGAACGGCAACGCAGATATTTATCCTTAAACATATTTGCGGATAGTGGATACTGAGATGAGGAAAACGAATGTTTACGTATTCTTAAAAATGTAAGAGATAAAAAGCAGAAAGAAGAAAACGAAAAACGCAAGCAGTATAATTATTTACTGAATAGATATAGGTTGCAAGCACAAGAAATAATAGAAGGCTTTCGGAGAGAACGCATAGATTGGACTTTAAATCAATTTGCAGACGCTTTCTTGAATAAATCGAAGCAAGGGAAGATAAAAGCTTATATGGAGAACCATATCAATACTTTACGTGAAACGGGGCATATTGGTAATGCTAATTGTTATGCTGCAACTTTAAATATGCTTGAACATTATGATAGTAGATTGGAGCAAAAGGTATTTTCAGAGATTGATATAAAGTTTGTAAATGGATTCGATATTTTCCTTCAAAAGAGAGGATGTAAAGGAAATACAAGAAAGTACTATTTTAAAGCATTGCGCAGCATTTTAAATAAGGCTATCCAAGAAAAAGAAGCAACGGAGAAAACTTATCCTTTTGGTAAAGGTGGTTTTCAAATAGCAAAATTGGATGAAGAAACAGAAAAGCGTTATCTTCCTTTAGAATATTGGAAAAAAATAAGAAATACTGTCTCGGAAAAGCCACAACGAGAGTACGCTCGCAAACTATTTCTGTTGTCATTTTATTGCTATGGAATATCATTTATTGATATGGCATATTTGACAAGAAGCAATATTGTAAAGTTCAATGGTGGAGAGTATATTGTCTACAAACGCCATAAAATACAACATCAAAAAGGGGTGAAACCTATTAAGATTAAAATAACGAAAGAAATTGAGCGTTTATTAGATAGCCTTAAAGAGAGTAGCCCTACAGTGGATGATTTTATTGTACCAATAGTTTCTATTAGTGGTTATACCGGAGAAAAACTATATAATCACATCCGTTACAGGTATAAAAAATATAATGATTATTTGGCAGAGTTAGCAAAGGAACTGCAAATAACTGATATGAAATTGACAACATATGTAAGTCGGCATACTATGGCGATGATGTTGCAACGCAATGATGTTTCCCGTGAACATATTTCCCAAATGTTGGGACATGCAGATATGAAAACTACCAATACTTATTTAGATAGCTTTGATACAACTGTAATAGATGAGGCTGCAAAGGTTTTATATGACGTGTAATTTTGAGATAGCGTTTCTGTGGGTATTCGTAGTTTATTAAACCTAAGTAGAATTTAAACTAAAATATAAAATAGGCTTTTAGAGAAAAGACTTATTTAAAATCAAAATGTTTATGGCTTTATTCCGATTCTTAAAGAACGGATGAATATAAGTTACTTGATAATTCCTCTTAAAAACATCCAACGAAACAAGCTGAAATATGTGATGTTTCTCTTAAAAAAGGTGTATAAAAGGATATGCTTTGTTATGTACATGATTTTCTTTTTAATTTATTTGTAATTGCCTGAATATTAGCGTTATAGTGTTGCTGAACTTTTTGCTGAATGGATTCGTTTAATAGTTGAGCTAAATTGCTGTTTTAGAATTCTAATTATAGCGAAAAAAAATGATTATGAAAAACGAATTTATTTGCAATGACGTGTTGGTTGTGCATTTAACAGTTAGTCAAATAAAGGCTATCATTGAAAGTGCACTTAAAGAAGCAACATTATCGAAGAACGTTCAAACTGAAATGCTGACTATTCAAGAGGTTTCAGAGTTGACAGGTTATAAACGAGCTACTATTTATAAGCTTACTTGTGAGCGGAAAATACCTTTTCATAAGCCAGCGCACGGTGGACGGAGAATTTTCTTTAAACGGGAGGAAATCAATAAATGGTTAGAATCTGATTGCATTGAAACTTTTGAAGAATCTTTTAAAAAAAGAGAGAAGAAAGAAATTAATTTTAAACCAAGAAAAAATGATTAACATGAAAACAATAATTAGTAAAGAAAACATGGAGAGAGAAACTTTTGTTTTTTATCGCTCATATTTTGATGCGATAGAACTGTTAAGTAAGAAAAACAGGTTGTTAGCGTATGAAGCGATTGCAAAATATGCTCTTACTCAAGAAGAAATACAGGATTTACCACCACAAGTAGCGATTATCTTGAAAATGGCTAAGCCTAATATTGATGCGACTATTCGAAATTACAATCGAAGAGTTAAGAGTAAGAGACAAAAAAAGATATCTGATTTTGAGGATAAGCTTAATGAAGAGGTACAATTACCAAGAAAAAAAAGTTCCTCAATTATAGACGATAGCTTTGAAGATAATGATGAAAATACGCTCTATTTAGAATAAATCTTGTTCCGTTTTGGAATAGAAAACACGTTTAATCCATTAATAATTAATCATATGGATATGATGAAAAACGTCCTTAATAAGAATGACAATTCTAATAAGGAAAAGAAAAAAAATAAAAATAAAAAGAAAGAGGAAAGTTGCATAATCTTTACTTCTCCTTTTGAAGAACCAATAGTATCTTTATTTGAGAACTTTTATAGTAAAGAACCAATTAGGGAAGTGAAGCTAAGTAGCTTTTTGCATACTCGTAAATTTAAAGAAAAGGTCGAGTTGTATAGAACTAATACCGATGAAAAAATAAGGAAAAAGATAAAAGAAAGTATTGAATGTGTCACGCCAAGTGGCACATTCAATCAAAGGCGAGAGTCTGCCCTTATTAAACATACTAACTTATTATGTATTGATATTGATTCTAAAGATAATCGAATGGTTGATTTACCTGAATGTAAAGCTATATTGGGAGAATACTTTAATAGTTTATATTATGCCGGAGTGTCAATTGGTGGAGACGGAATATTTCTGATTTTTAGAATATCACACTCGGAATTTCATAAACAGCATTTTGCGGCTCTTGAATTGTTTCTGAATAAGGTGTTTAATTTGCAAATAGACAAAGGTGTAAAAAGCCCTGTTAGTTTGCGAGTAGGAAGTTATGACGCAGAGCCTTATTATAATCCAAATCCCATTCCATTTACACATATGCTGGAAATAGATAAGTGGGCAAATGATATGATAAGACCGGTAACAGAAAGGAATGAAACCCGTGCCCGCATTGAAAAAGCTATCTCGTTTATTGTAGAAAATGGAGTTGATATTACTTCCCAATATAAAGATTGGTTTAAGGTAGGGTGTGCATTAGCGTCTGAGTATGGAGAAAATGGACGACATTGGTTTCATTTGGTTAGTCGTATGTATAAAGGATATTATGGGTACGATGAAGGTGAGTGTGATTATCAGTATAATAAATGTCTGAAATATCAAAGAAATGAGGGAGGAATTAAAATTGGAACATTTTTTTATTTATGTGAATGTAATGGAGTAAAATATAGGTAATTGTGTTGAGTTACAATCTCGATAATATCTAGAATAGTTAAATAATGATAATGAAGTAAAGGGGTAACCTTGCAAATTAATTAAGATGATTTACTTAAATTATTCATAATCAATATTTAACGAGGATTGGAAGATAAAAATTAGAAAAGAGAAGAGTGAAAAAGTGTTTTTCTTCTTCTCTTTTCTAATTTTTATTATCGTATTAATAATATAACCCAGAGCAAAGAAAACAATATTCTTTAATCGGAATGTTATTTTAAGTAACTTTACTATCTTTGCAAAGTCACAAATAGTGGCAAATGTAATAGTGAAAGTGTTTCGCTTTTATCCTGTGTAGGAAATCTGACAGTTTCAAAAAAGCAGGGATAAGCAATGACATTCATCACTTGGGTAGCGTATGTTCAAAAGACATATACTAAACAGGTGTGGAGTATTGTTTATTTGCTTTTGGGTTTTGTCAGAACCTCCTACACAATAAACGAATGGCTCCACACTTTCTTTTTGTCTAATCCTGTCATTAAAGGAGTCGAATGACGCAACTTTACTAATTACTATGAATGGATTAGATTTTATTAAATCGAAACAACAGAGTTGGGCAAAAAGAAAAAACTTCAATCTACTAGGAGGTACAATTCCCAACAAAGGAGAGAAAAACTATTTGTATAGTTTAGCAGATAATTTGTTTGAGCCGTTGTCTAAGGAGAATTTAGATTCTTATAATTCGGGTGACGGGAACGAAACAAAAGATTCTAAAACACGATTGGCAAAAATGAAAGCACTTCATTCATCTTCTGCGATTGTGGTTAATCTGTTCCAGTATTGGCAGGGAAAAGATGTTTGCCCGATTCTAAATGCATGCAAATTGACTTCAAGAACTACTAAGGTAGGCTATCTGATTAAGAATGTCGGTTCTGAAAAAATTCCCATAATTCCTTCTCCACTCAATTACGAAATTAAATTTGAGGAGCAGTTTGAGATAAGTGGAGATAAATCTCAATTCCCACATTCACCCAATATTGATGTTGTGATTTATACTCCACTGTCTACTATTGGTATTGAGTCTAAATTTACAGAACCATATAGCAGTAGAAAACATGGAGGACTCAAACAAAAGTATATTGAAAATCTCTCTTTTTGGAACGGATTGCCTAATCTGTATGAATTAGCAAAAGAAATTTCTCCTGATGATACTAAGTTCCAGTATTTAGATGCGGCACAATTAATAAAACACATATTGGGACTGAAAAAGAATAGTGACGAGTATAATTCAAATCTTGTTCAAAAGCATCATTTTGAAGAAGGTAAAAGGAATTTGATATTCAAACGCAATTTTCATCTCTTATATCTTTGGTACGATGTAATAGGAAAAGAGGGGAGTGAGCATAGAAAAGAGATAGAGCAGTTTGCAGAAATTGTTAAAAGGGACAATATAAAGTTTAGTCATATAACCTATCAAGAAGTAATTATAAACCTATCAAAAGAGTTTTATGATGAAAATGAGATGTATTGTAATTATCTAACAGATAGGTATTTGTAACCAAATGAAATAGGAGAGTGTGTAATGAAAACTCATAACATTATTTTATTAATTCTTTTATTTGTATGCACTAACGTACTAACTTCTGTATTATTAGCGCAAGATAAAGAAGTAAATATGGTGTCTAAAAAAGCAAAACTCAAGACGATAAAGTATAAGAAATATAATTATACGGCTGTTGGGTATGTCTATAAAGACCGGTTCGTTGAAGGGCAAAAATTGAGTTTTATCAAGACTCAGACTGGCGATACTATAATTAGTGGAATCTATTCAATAAATTATGGTTACCCATGCATAAAAGGAAATTATAAAGGTTTTGTGCGTATGAATAATGAAGTAACAAGCGGACTGTTTATCATTAGTAATAGTATTAAAACAAATCAGTTAATACCTGTTAGAAAAAATGTTGGTAAATTAAAGATAAGGACATTGGATATTTTAGAACATAAGGATACGTATGCAGAGAAATATCCTCTTGTTTTTCGAAAAACATCTACTAACCGTTATGAGCTAAAAATATTGTTTGATGATAAAACTTTAGAAGTGGTAATTAGTCCAGATACTATAAAGAAATATGGTTTTTATGCATTTGATACTTTTATTGAAAATTCTAAGAATGTGAATCTTCTTTATAAGAATGGGGATATTTATACAACTCCTGACAGACCATATGAGAATGCTTCCAAAGAAATCGTGAATCAGAAAGGAAGAGTTATTGATCTGGTCTTTCCGATCGTAGTGCTGATCATCTGCTGTATCATTGGAATGATCTGGTCCGGCGGATTCTTCGAGGGTGACGATTTTATCACTGCATTTTCTAACAGTGATGCATCCGTAGGACTTGCGGTAGGAAGCTTCTTCGCACTGATCATTTCCATTGTGTTCTATCTGGTAAGACGCGTACTGAACTTCGCAGATTGCATGTCATGTCTTCCGGAAGGATTTAAGGCGATGGTTCCGGCTATCCTGATCCTGACAATGGCATGGACATTGAAGGCAATGACAGACAGCCTTGGCGCGGCAGAATTTGTGGCTAACGCAATGCAGCATGCGGCAGGCGGACTGATGAGTCTGCTTCCGGCGATCATTTTCCTGGTAGGATGCTTCCTTGCATTTGCAACTGGAACATCATGGGGAACCTTTGGTATCCTGATCTCGATCGTAGTAGCTGTGTTCCAGGGAACAAATGAGATTCGTACTCCTTATGGTGTATATATTTGGATCAAGCGTACCGGAGCTAATAATCCTGATGCCCCAACGATTGCTGTGAAAGTAAAAGGAGCGTATGCAGCTCCTGACTATATACAGGGGGAAACTGATGCGGACGAGTGGATACAGAAAATAAATGAGACAACAGTACCATGGATAGAATTGCGGGGAGAGCAGATGGCTTTTTCAGTCCCTGTAAAATAGATGAAGCAAAAAGTGCAAAAAGGCAAAGCATTTGTTACTCAAATGGAAGAGGCTCTTCGCATGTGGAATGACTGGATGCTTAGTAATAACGAATTTTACGGGCTTGATGGAGAAGATATGGAAAACTATCCGGACTTTCCTGTATTAGGATTTCCAGTTAGAGAGGTGCTGGATGCGCATTTACTGACTGAACGTTTCTCATATTACAGTACGACCAATGTTGAACTGTTGTCTTCTGAAGAAGTAATTGATGCTATTACTGATCCCAAACAGATTAAGCAAAATGCAATGAATATTTGTCATATTATGGGGTGGGTACAGACAGATATGTATACC
>ENA-UPSY01001496-UPSY01001496.1-human-gut-metagenome-genome-assembly--contig:-NODE-1496-length-24044-cov-4.607252_pt1 | contig 24044 bp, 20 predicted proteins | sample MGYA00250044_ERZ773365 | MGnify/ENA primary metagenome ERZ773365 (study PRJEB29103, sample SAMN06111932) | human gut metagenome | biome: human gut; feature: ankylosing spondylitis patient; material... | reverse complement strand
GCTGTCCGCCAGAGGCGGACAGCGCGTGCGCTGCAGTCAGGCCGCAAACCCCTTTGTCAAAAAGTATTACTTTTTGACAGCTTTTTGACAGCTTTGCGTTATGCCTTGCTTTTGGAAAAGAGGTCCTTGCCGTCGGCCGCGGTCAGGATGCCGCAGACGATGACGATGAGCGCGCAGATGATCGTCGTCGGCGTGAGCACGCTCGTGTCGCCGAGGAACACCGCCGTGAAGAAGATCGCCCAGGCGGCATAGGTGACGTTGAGCGCCATGGACTTCGACGCGCCGATCGCGGCGATTGCGCGATAGTAGCACAGGTAGGACAGCGTGGCAAAGAACGCCGCGATCGCAATGACGGGCAGCAGCCAGCCGGTGCCGGAGGTGAACAGGCTCACCGTGAAGCCCCAGCCGTGCAGCAGGGGCAGCAGCACGATGCCGTAGACCAGCGCGGAGGTGGTCTGGCGGATCTGCAGGGCATACTCGTCCTTCACGTCGGGGTCCTGCATGCACTTGGCGAGGATGACCGCCTCGATGCCCCAGCCGAAGGCGCACATCATCGCGCCGGCGATGCCGAGCCAGAAGTCGGTGATGTTCAGCTCCGGCGAGTAGCTCAGACCGTAGACGCCCAGCAGCGTCGCCAGCAGGAAGATCCAGCGGTACCACTGCATCTTTTCCTTGAGGAAGAAATAGGCGAGGATCGCGCCGATCGCGGGAAAGACCGCGCTGGCGACCGCGCCGATGGACGCGCCCATGTAGTTGATGGCGAGCACATAGCCCGTCATGCCGATCGGCCCGCCGATGACGGCGGCGAGCATGACGAACTTGCCGCTCTTGGTCTTGAAGGCGGCCTTATAGACATTTTTGAGGTTGCCGCGCACGCCGTTATACAGCGTCGCCCAGAGCGCGGAAAACGCGTCGTGGATGAAAGTGCTCACAAACGGCGCGAGGAAGATCGCCTGCTCGGTCGAGACAAACGGCGCCATCGACAGCGCGATGCCGAGGATGATGGTCTCCACCGCCCAGGTCGCGCCCGCTGCAATACCATAAAACATAGCTTTTGCTCCTTTCTGCGCTTGCTGCGCTCAGGCCTCGGCAAAGAGGCGGAGGTTGTCCTTCAGGCGGGCATAGCGCTCCACCGCCCAGTCTTCCATGGGCTGGCCGTCATACGGCACGCGGGTCTTTGCCCAGAGCGTCCAGAGGTAGTCGACGTAGATCTTGTTGGCAAGGAAATGCTTGTATTCGTTCTGGTCGGGCTTGCTGCCGAGATACTCCGTGAGCAGCAGCTCGTCGTTTTCCGGCGTAAACACGCCCTCGATCGAGACGTCGGCGAGGTCCCAGATGCCGTCGTTCATGCCGGCGTACTCCCAGTCGATGAGATAGAGCCGGTCGTCGTCTGCCGAGACCACCCAGTTTTCGCACAGGGGGTCATTGTGGCAGGGGACGTTTTGGATGTCGCAGACGCTGTCGACCTGCGCCTTGACGGCCATGACCGCCGCCTTGATCTGCGCATAGTCGCCGAACATGGGCACGCTGTTTTCCTCGATGATCTTCTCATAGCCCGCGGCCATGTCGAACACCTCGAAGGGGACGCCGGTGTCGACGCCGCTGCCGTGCAGCGTCTTGAGCAGCTGCGCCGCCTGACGGATGCGCTTGTCGCCGCGCATCGTCTCGGCCGACATGGTGACGGCGTTCGGCACGAACTGCGACACTTTTTCGCCGTCGTCACCGAAGAAGTAGAGCTTGGCGTCGATGCCGAGACGGCAGGCGAGCTCCGTGCTCACCTTCTCGTCGGCGCGGTCGATGAGTTCCTCCGTGCCTTCTCCGGGGATGCGCACCATGATGCGGCTGCCGTCGGCAAACGACACGCAGTAGGTGCGGTTGGTGAGGCCGCCCATTCTCTGCACGTCGCTGTAATCGGAGTGCCCGAGCACCTCGTCGAGCAGCGCCCGGATCCGGGCAAGATCTGCCTGCACAATTTCTTTAGCCATTGATCTTCTCCATTTCTTTATTTTTATAGTCGTACTGATACGTCTCGTTCTGATAACGGAAGGTGAAGCCGACCGCCTGCGTGCTGCCGCACGCCTTGCGCGCGTGAAAATCGGTGAGCGCCGCCTCGCCGCAGCCAAGGCGCGCCGCGAGCTGCCGGATGATCTGCGAGCGGGTGTCGTCGATGTAGCTGGCGTCAAAGCCGCGCAGCTCGTCGAGGCTGTCAAACTCGAAGATGTCGTGCGCGTCATAGCGCCGGATGCGCAGCTTCAGCTCGTCGAGATGCGCAGCGTAGACCGCCTCCCAGAGCTTGTCGCGGATCTCCGGCGTGTCATATTCCCGCTCGAGGATCTCGACGAACTTCCGGCTGAAGGGCTCTGACCAGAACACGTGCCCCATCATGTACCACGCGTTCTCGCCGCCGACGCTGACGCGGTCGATATAGCCGTCGTCCCCCTCATAGACGCACCACTCGGACGTGGGGCCGTCGGCATAGAGCGCGGCATAATAGGCATCGTCCACGCTGGCCTCGAAGGGATTGCGCGAGAAGTAGTTGTCCGACGAGCAGATGTAGGAATTGCCGAGCAGGTGGCGCGCGGCATAAATGCTCGAGTGGTTGTTGCGGCAGGTGTATTCGGGGTTGTCGATGATGGTGACGCCGAACTTCTCCCGCAGGTATGCAAAGCGCTCCTTCATATATCCGCCCACGAGCACGACGCTGTCGATGCCGGCGTCCCGGATCTGGCGGATCTGCCGCTCGATGAGCACCTCGCCGCGCACGGTCAGCAGGCTCTTGTGCGTCTCATACGACAGCGGCGCGAAGCGGCTGGATGTGCCGGCGGCCATAATGACCGCATTGTCTACTTTGTACAAGTTGTTCCCTCCGTTCAGCGCTCGGCAGTCAGCACGGCTTTGTTCGCGACCGAATGCCAGGCGTTCTTGTTCCAGATGTCGCCGCCCACGGTGTACCAGTCACCGGCAATAAACTGCGTGCCGCAGTTGACGTTGACGTCCCATTCGAACGAGTAGAGCAGCAGCTGCTCCTGCTTCGGCTTCGAGACCTCGTCGATGCGCCGCCCCGAAAACGGGTTGACGGGATCTGCGACCACGTCCTTCACCGCCAGCAGCGGGACATCGGCGGAGAGCATGAACTCGTCCGACGTCGTAAAGCCCTTACTGTTGAAGTCCTTGACCATGAGCAGCGAGGCAAAGCTCTCGGCATCCATGCCGTCGTCCGCGAGCAGCTCGGGAAACTGTCCCATCGTGCCGCCGTGGTCGGACATGACGATGATGCGCGTGTTGTCGTAAACGCCGTTTTCGCGCAGATAGTCAAACCATTTGCCGAGCTGGAGCAGCGCGGCGACGTTGCACTGATAGTACGCATAGTCATTGCGCTGCTGCACGGTCATCGTTCTGCCGTTCACCGTGAAGCGGTCGGCGTGCTCGCGCTCGTACTGCGTGTTGTCGACCTCCGGCGCCGGGACGTATTCCGGCTCCTGCAGCAGCACCGGATCGTGGGTCGTGTCGTTGGTCAGAACCATGTAGGTGTTTGTGTCGTCCTTGCTGATCTGGGTGATGTTCGGGAGATTTGCGAGGACGTTGTAGGAATTCATGAATCCTGCGCTGATGCCGCTCGCCGTGAGCGCGCCGTCGGTCGATTGACCGGCGTAACCCTCGTCGGACACGAAGTTGCCCTGATTGTAGGTGCCGTAGTCGTAGAGATTTGCCTGAATGCACAGCGGCGCCGCCTTCATGAGTGCGTAGCAGAAGAAGTTGCGCTTGTTGCTGCGGATGGCCTGCTCCTGCAGCTTCGGGTCGGAGAAGTAGCCGCGGACGTTGAAGCGCCGGATGTCCGGATAGTCCTGAAAGATCGAGAGATCCGGCACCCAGCCGTAACCGGCGTAAACAGGCTCGAGCACGGTGACGTCAAAGCCGTTTTGATCGAACATGACCGGCAGCACCTTGAGCGCCTCGTTCTGCTTATCGACAAGCAGCTCCTGATCGCGCGCGTTCAGCTCGGCCGGCGTGTATTCATAGCCGCCGAACAGGGACGGCGTGCTGATGTTCGTCTTGATGCCGAGCGAGGCGGTGTTGCTGTAGTAGGTGAAGCCGTCAAACTGTGCCTCCAGCTCCGGCTTTTCGTTGAAGATATACGGAATGTACGGCCCCATGGCGCGGTCGAGCATGAGCACGATCACGTTTTTGCCCGTCTTGCTCAGGGAAAAGGTCGGGGTCTCGCCGTCGGACTGTGCGCCGGCCTTGATCTCGTTGATCGAGCGGCAGATGCCCACGGTGTTCACCACAGACATGCACACGACGGCGATGATGCCCACGGTGAGGATGCCGGGGATGCGCTGCCGCCACTTGGACGCAGCGAAGGTGAACACGGCGAAAACGGCCAGCACGACGGCGAGGTTCACGAGCATCTGCACCGTTGTAAACTGCAGCCCGTTGTCAAACACGAGCCCCGCCGAGAGATTGCCGAGGCTGCGCCCGAAGAACATATAGTCCACCAGCGCGATGCCGCACAGCGCCCAGACGCACCGATCCAGAAGGGCCTTCACCGAGGGCTTGGCAAGACTGTAAAAAATGCCGAACCAGATCACGAACGTGCCCACAGCAAAGCAGAAGGCGCTGACGATGTACCACGCCGGGTGCAGGAAGCTGGTCATGTTCACAAACTCCTGCGGCGAGGCGTGGATGACCGCCGAGGGGATCAGCAGCCCCGTGAGCACGGCGAGGAAGACGCTGCCGGAAACGAAGAGCTTCTTGCTCGGCTGCGCGCCGCGGAGCTTTTCCGGCAGCCGGACCTTGCCCTTGCACAGCGCGGCCAGCAGCGGGAGCTGCAGCACGAGGGCCGCCGCGATGAAAAACACCAGACGGCGCGGCGTCGGCTGCCCGTAGAAAAACAGACCGTACACGGCGGCGGCGATGCCCGCGAGTGAGAAGAGCACGCCGAGGATGATGTGCGCGTGCCTGAGCTTATAGAAGATCGTCTTGAGCAGCGAAAAGAGGTTGTTGAGCGTCCAGTAGAACACGAGCCCCGCCGGAGACGTGTAGAGAAACACGAGGAAAAACAGCGCCATGGTATACAGCTGCACCTTTGTTTTCGGCAGGCTGCCCTTGGTGAAGATGACGCAGGAGACGAGGTTGATCGCCGTCATGAGAAACGGCAGGACGTTGACCGTCACGCCCGCCACGGTGAGCAGGCCGTCGGGCGCGCCGAGGTCGCGGATGGGCCCGAAGGACACGCCGTGCAGCAGCGCCAGATTCGAGAGGAAGGCGTAGGCCGCGATGAAAAACGGGATCTCAAGAAACAGCGACGTCGCGCCCTTGAGCACATAGGTCGGCTTATAGTTGTTCTGCCGGTAGTAGGTCTGCAGCATCATCATGCGCTCGTCGCCGCGGAAGGTTTTCTTGATGTGCGCCACGCCCTTGTGCAGGCGCAGCTCCGTCTCGCGCTCCTCCTCCTGCATGGCGTCGGCGCGCCGGTAGAGCGGCAGCACGAGGAAGTTCATCGCAAGGCTCAGCGCGATGATGGCAAGGCCGGGGTCGCCGACGATCCGGTTGGCCATGACGAACACCACCTCAAACAGCAGCTGAAGCGGCTTGATGAGCAGCGTGCCCAGAATGTCCCAGAATGACATGTTATTGTTCTCCTATCTCGGTGTCGGAGGCCGTCTTTGCGGACAGCTCCGTGAGCTTGCGCTCCAGGTAATCGGCCGTGTTGCGCGCGCCCTGCCCGATGTGCTCCCAGGTCTGCGCCCGCGCCTCGTCGCGCCCCGCCTGATAGCGGGGGTCGCGCAGGCAGGCGTCGATGAGCTCGCGCAGGCGCGGCATATTCTCCTCGGTCAGCTTCTGGCCGATGCGCGGCAGCACGTCGAACGTCCAGTAGGGCGTGTCGAGCCACCACGCGTCGTAGGGCGCGTCGTCAAAGTCCGTGTCGGTGTAGATGACGGGCTTGTCGTACACGAGCGAGAAATCAAAGATCACGCCCGAGAAGTCGGAAATGAGGATGTCCGAGCGGCGCAGCACGTCGTAGTTGTCCGCGTCGCGGTTCCACTCGAGCTGCGGCGAGTCGGGATAGGCGCGCATGAGCTTTGCCATCATGTCCTGCTCGGAGCGGAACGACTGCGGGTGCGGGCGGATGATGATGTGGTACCCCGTCGCAAGCAGGGTGTCGATGATCCGGCCGCCGTATTTTTTGAGGATGGCGCTCTCGCCCCACGACGGCGCGAGCAGCACCGTGCGCTCATGCTCCGGCAGCGGCGGGTCTGCGTGCAGCCGCGCGAGCATATCATCCATGTACGGGATGCCGACCTTGACGATCTCCTTGGCGGGCAGCGCGCGCAGCTTTTCGAGCGCGCGCACCTGCTCGACCTGATACTGACCCGAGAGCAGGATGGCGTCATAGTAGTCGATGCCGAACATCCGGTAGCCGCTGATGTCGCTGGCCGCGTGCGGCAGGTGGACGTAATAGTCGACCTGCTTGGAGCGCTTCCACTGGTAGACATCCAGCCCCGGCGTCGTGGCCAGCACGACGGAGGCATTGAGGAAATTGAGCTTGGCGAAGGCCTTGTTGCCCTCCTCGATGAACTGCGCATGGATGTGCGGGAAGTCGTTTTCGAGTGCGGGGTCGTCCGGCGAGGCGGTCATGTAGACCGTGTCGATGCCCTTTTTGTCGAGCTCACGGCACACGGGGCGAAACACGCTCCAATACCGCTTGTCATCCGAAAAAATGACCAGCGGGATCTTCTTTGCGCCGGTGTCGACCTTTTTGCCGCCGCTGAGCAGAAAACGCAGCTTCAAAAACCACGATTTGAGCATATAGGTCGCGGCGCCGATGATGCCGATGAGGATCGCAAAGAGCATGCTGCCCGTGCCGGGGTCAATGTAAAATCTCATCCTGGGTCTGTTCTCCTTCGATTGTTTCTGTTGCGTTCAGAATTCAGGCTGCATCCCTGAGCAGCCGCAGCGCACACAGCGCACACAGCGCCGACGCCGCCAGATAGGCCGCGGCCTGAGGCGCGGCGGAAACCGCACCGCTGCCCGTGAGATTGATGAGCGCGTGGGCGAGCAGCGGCAGCGCGATGCTGCCGGTCCTTGCGCGCACCGCCGTCAGCAGCAGCCCCGCGCCGAAGGCGCACAGCGCCTGCACCGCGGCGGCGGAAACGCTCCCGCCAATGGCGCTGCCCAGATGCAAAAGCGCAAACAGCGCCGCCGATGCCGCGGCCGCCCTGACCGCGCCGAGCTTTTTGCCCCAGACGGCCGGCAGCACGCCGCGAAACAGCACCTCCTCGCCGAACACGGCGAAGAGCAGATACACCGCCTGCGCGATCCCCGGCCGCGCGCCGCCGAAGGCAATGTTCAGCGCGGCGAACAGCAGCACCGGCAGCGACAGCAGCGCATCGCGCGCCGTCAGGCCTCTGCCGCGGCACAGGCCGTAGCTGCGCAGCCGGCCGCGCGTGTGCAGGCCGCGCAGCAGCACCGCCCAATACACCGCCAGCAGCGCCGGCGTGAGCAGCGGCGCCGTAGCTGGCATAAGCGCGCGGGGCACGGCAAAGAGCAGGCCATATAAAAGCAGCCAGAGCCAGAACATACGCGCCGCCCTTTCTCACAATGCAGTCAATGAGAAAATTATATGCCAATTTTACCCCATATGCAAATAGTTTTTACCCGCATTTGACCGGAGCCGACATTCTGCGCGCCGGGCGCGCGCAGCGCGGGCTGCGGCGCGCGGCAAACAAACAGGCGGAGCGCCGGATGTTTGTTAACAAACGTTTGTTACACATATTGACATGATTCGGACAAAGTCCTATAATAAATGTGCGCTAACGTTCCGCGCTTGTGCAAAATGTCGAATTTTCAAAGACGGCGCGAGAACCGTGCAATGAAGGAGGGAATGCGCGAATGAGAGACCTGAAGCATCTGATCTATTTTGAGAACCTGCTGCAGCAGGCAAACAACGACCTGGTTCAGGACGCCTGCAAGGATGGGCGGCTGGCGCTGGCATGGAACTGTTCGTACATACCGGAGGTTTTGCTGGATACGGACAAGTGCTTTGGCGTGCGTCTGCGCGCGCCGAACTGCACCAACCCCGACATGGCCACCTATTACATGACCAACCGCTCGTGTCCGTACTCCAAGAGTATCCTCGAGCGCGCGTTCGAGGGCGGCTACAACTTTATCTCCGCGCTCATCGGGCAGGAGTGCTGCACGACGATGAACCGCATGGAGCAGTATTTTGAATACTGCGAGCTGATCCCGAACGACAAGTTCTTCTGCACGTATCTCGACATGCCGCTGCGCAAGACCGAGTGGCACGCGGGCTACTACCGCCGCCAGATCGAGCAGAAGATCCTCCAGCCGCTCGAGAAGGTCTACGGCGTGGACTTCTCGGAGGCAAACCTGCGCAAGGCTGTTGAGCAGTTCAACGAGGTCTGCCGCATCATGACGGAGATCAACGCCATGCGTGAGGCGGAAAACCCCGTCATCACGGGCTATGAATTCCACGTCATCCAGCTGTGCACGCAGACGTGCCCGAAGGATCTCATCCTGCCCTACCTGCGCGAGACGCTGCAGGAGCTGCGCACGCGCGAGCCTGACCCGAAACCGGGCTACCGGGCGCGTGTGCTCATCGCGGGCAGCGAGATCGACGATCCGGAGTTTACGAAAATGTGCGAGATGGCCGGCGGTCTCGTCGTGGCCGACCGCTACTGCTTCGGCTCGATGCCCGGCCGCGAGGAGATCCCGCTCGAGGAGGGCAAGGACGTTCTGCAGTCCATCGCCGATTACTATATGTGGCGCAACCAGTGCCCGCGCGCCATGGGACCCGAGAACATCATCGCGCGCAAGCGCTACATCTTCGATCTCGCGGAGAAATACCACGCCGACGGCATCATCGTCGAGAACATGAAGTTCTGCGAATACTGGGGCTACGAGCGCGCGCAGGACGGCATGTGGTTCTACGAGGGCTATGAGCTGCCGCGCAGCATCCCCGTGTGCCAGATCGAGAAGGATTACACGAGCGCCGCCTCCGGCCAGCTGCGTACCCGGTTCCAGGCGTTCATCGAGTCGCTGGAGATCAAAAAGATCCAGGCGCAGCAGTAAGGGAGGGGCTCAACTATGTGGAAACGCAAACGCACGCTCAAAGAAGAATACGGCACGCTCGGCCACTTCCTGCGGGGTGACAACGACTGCCACTATCTGGGCGATCTGTACATCGAGGGCACGAACTTCTACCGCCACCGCGAATGGCGCGGCGTGCGGGACACGGCCTATGCCTTCGCCCGCTGGCTGCAGACGTGGGTCAAGATGGCCGGGCTCATCGGCCGCGACCCGGTGCGCATGGTGCGCGCCTTCTGGAAATACCGCTGGCTGAGCGCCTACCTCGCCACGCCCATGATGGTCGACAAATGGATCGAAGGCGACCGCGGCATGGTGCTGCGCGCCGACCTGACGGCCATCGACTGCATGATCTCGGACTCGATCACGACGATGTGGCGCGAGCTGCGCGCCGACCGCCGCTTCGGCGAGACGAAGTGGACCGAGCGCACGATCGCCTTTGACTACACGCTGCCCAAGCACATCATCTACGGCTTCCCCGGCTACTTCGGCATCAACATCCAGCAGCACGCGGCGTTCATGGTGCCGATCCTGAACAAGAACCTCGGCTCGTACTACGTCGATCAGGCCGTCAGCTGCGGCATCCCGGGCGATATGTGCACGCTGCCGCTCGTGGAGACCGGCGTCGCCGTCGAGGGCGAGTATCCCGACATCGGCAACTGCTGGCTCACGACCAACAACCCCTGCGACGCGAACATGATGGACAACGTCGCCATGTACCGCGCGCTCTCAAGCGACGGCAAGAAGGCCGTGCACCCGTTCACGACCCCGCTCATGTATGACGACCCGACCTGCAAGGAGCTCGGCGTGCACGAGGTGTACGACGCCATCCACTTCCTCGAAGAGCAGTTCCACCAGCCGTTCAACTGGGACACGTTCATCCAGCACATTGAAAACACCAACCAGTTCAACCGCGAGGAGACCGAGCGCTGGGATGTCTACGCCAAGACGAGCAACGGCGCGCTCAACCCCGTCTGTCAGGGGCTGTTCCGCATCTACTTCTACCAGCAGGGCGGCAACGAGTACTTCCTCAAGGCCTCGCGCAAGATCACGCGCATCTTTGACAAGTGTGTGCGCAAGAACATCAACACCTTCCCGCACACGCGCCACCGCGCGCTCGCGTGGAGCTGCGGCTCGACGTATTACGCGCACGGCGTGCAGTGGCTGTATAACTGCTGGGGCATCCTGTGCCTGATCAACATGGACTCGCTCACCGGCCACAACATCGTCGACACCGAGGACCGCGACATCATGATGAGCGACGTGGCCGACTGGCACGCCCGCACCCCGATGCGCACGCACACCGTCGGCGGCAACCGCCACATCATGCAGATGTGGGAGACGGCGGAGAAGTTCAACTGCGACATGATCCTCATGTACGACGACATCGGCTGCAAGGGCATGGCCGGCGCACAGGGTCTGATCGAGGAGGAGATCCGCAAGCACAACGACCGCTTCCACGTTGTGTGGATGCCGCACGCGCTGATGGATCACCGCATCGTCTCGCCGCGCGAGGCGCGCAGCGCCGTCAACGAATACATGACCAGCGTCCTGCACGAGGAGCCGGTCGATCCGTCGCTGGTCGATTTTGACGACAGCATGGGCTGGTAAAGGAGGAGAGCCACTATGAAATGCAGATTTGCAAAGTTCCTGTTCAAGGCCTTCGGCATCACCGGCGGCGCGCTGGCCGTGCTGTTCGTGATCTACTACTATAACCTCGACATGAAGCTCATGCGCTCCGTCGTCGTGCCGTTTTTGAACAAACACTATGACAGCGTCAAGCGCGAGCACCAGATCTGACAGGGGAGGAGCAAACGATGGCAGTCAATCAAAACGTCAATCCCCGGCCGCTGACCGCCGAGGAAAAGGAAAAACGCGCCCGCGGCATCTATGACAGCTTTGCGACCTACGTGGTCTTTTGCGGGCACTGCCGCTACGTGCGCAAGACGAATATGTACATCATGCGCGCCGAGGCCTTCATCGACGAGCTCGACGCCCGCGGCGAGGTCTGCCCCCACTGCGGCAAGCGCGCGTGGACGCTCGGCTACCCGATGGGCACGACGACCGGCTTCGTCAAGTTCTGACACGCACACAAAAAGGCTCCCGCACAATGGTCGGTGCTCGTAAGGCAGCGAACAGCCACAGCAGTTTGCACTGCTGTGGCTGTTCTTGTAGTTTATCTTGCCATATGATAATATGGAGCCGAACAGACCTGCAATTTCCTGTTTGTCGAACAGATAACAAGGGCGCACTTCTATGCACCGTTCGGTGTAGTGCATTACGCGCGGAACTTGGCTCTCCCTTTGGGAGAGCTGTCGGCGCAGCCGACTGAGAGGGGAAAACATGACCATACCAAAGGACAACAGTCAACTGGAAAACGCCCGGCGGTTACGCAGTGAGATGACACCCCACGAACGAAAGCTATGGTATCTTTTCCTCCGCAAATATCCGGTGAAGATTTATAAACAGCGAATCATCGGGAGATTTATCGTAGACTTTTATTGTGCTTCTGCCAAGTTAGTTATTGAATTGGATGGTTCTCAACACTATGAGCCTCAGGGGATGGCCTATGATTCTGAGCGTTCCGCATTTTTGACAGCGCTTGGATTGGAGGTCCTGCGTTTTTCCAACCGAGATGTTGATATGGATTTTCGCGGCGTGTGCACACAAATTGATATCACCATTCAAAAACGCCTGTAAGACCCTCTCAGTCACCTTCGGTGACAGCTCTCCCAGAGGGAGAGCCAAGGGGGCCGCTGCAACTGTGCCGTATGTCATAATAGCACAAAGAAACGGAGCGCATCCGCACTGATGCGCTCCGTTAACTGTCTTACAAACGCCGCGCTAAACCGGCGGGCGTTTGTGCATCTGGTGCATTTTGGGAACAGCGGACACATTTTCGGAACTGATAAAAATTGTTCCAAAACACGAAAGGAGAGTAAAATTCATGAATTGGGATTGCCCGTTTTGCTTCCTCGGATGGCTGCATGATCAGTGGGGCTGGGACCACGAAATGGCCGAGAAGTTCAGATCCATGTGCCCGAACAAGTAATGGATTTTTTTGTGTGCTGTTAACCGGTAGCACGCTGTCAGCCCGCCCGGGGCTGAGCCAACCTTACGAGGCCTGACGCTTTGCGTCAGGCTTTGTTTTTTGCCCGGGTTTGACAGCCCGCGCGCGGGTGTGTAGAATGGGCGCAGAGACCGAAACGGACGGGCAGGGAGATGCGATGAAGCAAAAGTGGCATAAACTCTATGGTAATTATATTACTTATTTGATTTTGGTTGGTCTTGGATTGTATTATATCTCTTTGATTGCGCTTGATATTTGGATATTTCATGCACCTGATCTGTCATTTTCAATCCCATGTTTTCTGCTGTTGACCTGTCCCGCTGTTTTGTCGATCGTTTTATCGTATAAGCCGCAGGGATTTAGTCGGCTTTTAACGCGCTGCAGCTTTGATGCCGAAGGCATCCATTGCCGGAGCCCGCGCTGGGGGCGCTTTACGCTTCGGTGGGATGAAATTCGTACATATGGGTTTTATGGGCACTCCTTTTCCTATATGTCCATGCCGTTTTTGTACTTCTCGCTGGACCCGGCGGAGTATGCACCCCAAAATGGCGGCGAGGTGGCGCGAATCGGCCGCGACCGGATCATTTTTCAGTATCGGCCGTCCATTTGGGCGGCGCTGACGGAGTATATGCCGCGGGACATGGTCAAGCGGCTGGACGATGTGATCCGCAATGAACGCGGCGGGCATTTCCGGCGCAGGCCCGGCGCGTGAGCGGGCGAGCCTGCTGCACCGTGGATAGAGAAGAAAGCAGACAGCAAAAAATCCGGCGCCCGCATCGCGGGCGCCGGATCTTGCTTTGTCTGTTGTTTTGCGGGGCAGGGGAGGATTAGTACATACCGCCCATGTCCGGGGCAGCCGGAGCGGCCGGAGCGGCCTTCTCGGGCAGGTCGGCCACGAGGGACTCGGTGGTCAGAACCATGGAGGAGACGGACGCGGCGTTCTCGAGTGCGCTGCGGCAGACCTTGGTCGGGTCGACGATGCCGTTGTCGATCATGTCGCCGAAGGTGTCGTGCGCGGCGTCGTAGCCGTAATTGACGCTCTTGCTCTTGCTGACCTTGTCGAGGATGACGGCACCCTCGACACCGGCGTTGGCCGCAATCTGGCAGATCGGGGCGCGCAGCGCGGCAGCGATGATGTTCGCGCCGGTCTTCTCATCGCCGGAGAGCTTGGCAGCGGTCGCCTGTGCGGCCTTGCTGGCCACGACATACGCCGTTCCGCCGCCGGCCACGATGCCCTCTTCGACGGCTGCGCGGGTCGCGTTGAGCGCGTCCTCGATGCGCAGCTTCTTTTCCTTCATCTCGGTCTCGGTCGCAGCGCCGACCTTGATGACCGCAACACCACCGGAGAGCTTTGCCAGACGCTCCTGCAGCTTCTCCTTGTCATACTCGGAGGTGGTCGTCTCGATCTGGGCGCGGATCTGCGCGATGCGGCTCTGGATGTCGTCCTTAGCGCCGGCACCCTCGACGATGGTCGTGGTCTCCTTGGTGACCTTGACCTGACGCGCGTGGCCAAGCTGAGCCAGTGTGGTGTCCTTGAGCTCCATGCCGAGGTCGGTCGAGATGACCTGGCCGCCGGTCAGGATGGCGATGTCCTGCAGCATTTCCTTGCGGCGGTCGCCGAAGCCGGGCGCCTTGACGCACACGCAGGTGAACGTGCCGCGCAGCTTGTTGAGGATGATGGTGGCCAGCGCCTCGCCCTCGATGTCGTCGGCGATGATGACGAGCTTCTTGCCCGCATTCAGCACGGCCTCGAGCACCGGCAGGATCTCCTGAATGTTCGAGATCTTCTTGTCCGTGATGAGGATGAGCGCGTCGTCAATGACGGCTTCCATCTTGTCGTTATCCGTGACCATATACGGGGTGACATAGCCGCGGTCGAACTGCATGCCCTCGACGACCTCGGAATAGGTCTCGGCGGTCTTGCTCTCCTCGACGGTGATGACGCCGTTCTGGCTGACCTTCTCCATGGCCTCGGCAATGAGCTTGCCGATGTGCTCGTCACCGGACGAGATCGCGCCGACACGCGCGATGTCGCCGCTGCCGCTCACGGGCTGGGAGTTGGTGCGGATGGCATCGACGGCCGCCTCGGTCGCCTTCTGGATGCCGCGGCGCATGACCATCGGGTTTGCACCGGCGGCGAGGTTCTTCAGACCCTCGCGGATCATCGCCTGCGCCAGCACGGTGGCGGAGGTGGTGCCGTCGCCGGCGACGTCGTTGGTCTTGGTGCTCACTTCGCGGATGAGCTGCGCGCCCATGTTCTCGAACGCGTCCTCAAGCTCGATCTCCTTTGCGATCGTCACACCGTCGTTCGTGATCAGCGGAGCGCCGAACTTCTTGCCCAGCACCACGTTGCGGCCCTTGGGGCCGAGGGTGATCTTGACGGTATCAGCCAGCTGATCCACGCCGCGCTGCAGCGCCTTGCGTGCTTCTTCACCATAAATGATCTGTTTTGCCATAATGATAGCCTCCTAATGAATCCAAGCAGTAGTGTCTTACTCGACGACGGCCAGAATGTCGCCCTGACGCACGATGGAATACTCCTCGCCGTCCACCTTCACGGTGGTGCCGGAGTACTTGCCGACGATCACGCGGTCACCGGCGGCGACGGTCATCTTCACTTCGTTGCCGTCCACCATGCCGCCCGGGCCGACTTCGACGACCTCGAACATCTCGGGCTTCTCCTGCGCGGATGCTGCCAGGATCAGGCCGCTCTTGGTCTTTTCCTCGGCCTTGAACTGCTTGAGGATCACACGGTCTGCCAACGGTTTGAGTTTCATAATCTATATGCCTCCTAATATTGAATACAAAAAAGCGATGCGTTAGCACTCAATTCCTCGGAGTGCTAACGCATCATACTATACCACAATTTTTCGGATTATCAAGCCCCTGGCGAAATTTTTTTGTAAACGTTTTATGACCGCGTTTTTCGTCAGGTATGGACAAATTCGCGTGTCTCGTGGCCGCCTGCGGTCTCGGGATGGAAGAAGGCCATGTTCGCCGGCACGAGGAAGTTCACGCCGCCGGGGATGAGGTCGAAATTCACGTGCTTGCCGTAGAGCGCCTCACCGTCGATGTTGACGACGATCTCGTTTTCGCTGTCGATCTCGAGGTGGTCACCCTCAAGGTGCGTGATGTACTGCTCCAGTTCGCGGTAGCGCCCCTTGGCGTATTTTCCGACGAGCCGGATGAACGTCAGGCGCGAGACGTCGCGCACGACGAGAAACTCCAGCTTGCCGTTGTCGGGCATGGAGTCGGGGATGGGGTTGAAGCCGCCGCCATAGAACCGGCCGTTGCACGCGCAGATGAGCGACGTGCCGCCGGAATACTCCATGCCGCAGCCGCGCACGGTCAGCGGCTGGGCGATGCCCTTGAAGAGGTTGGCCACGGCGGACAGCACATAGCTGTCGTGATACTGGTGCACCTCGGTGCCGATGCGCGCGTCGATGCCGACGGAGCAGATGTTGACCGCGTAGCGCCCGCAGCACTCCATCACGTCGAGCGGACGCACTTCGCCGCGCACGAGATCGCTCAGGTCGAAAAAGCGATCCTTTTCCTCGCCGAACATTTTGATGAAGTCGTTGCCCGTGCCGCAGGGGAAGTGGGTCACGGCGACGTTATCGTGCCCGACGGCGCCGTTGACGCACTCGTTGAGCGTGCCGTCGCCGCCGCAGGCATATACCCGCAGCTCCTCGCCGGAAGCGGCCTCGGCCTTGATCTTCGCGCACGCATCCATGGGCGCGGTCGTGATGTAGACCTCATAGGCGTCCGCGCTGCCCTCGAGCGCGAGGCGCGCCTGCTCGGCCACGTATTCATGCCGGTCCTTGCCGCCGGCGACGGGGTTGACGATGAACAGATGTTTCATAGCTCCATTCCTGCACTTTCGACAAAATAATACCATTACTATACCCCGGTCGGCGGGGACGCGCAAGAGGGGAATCGTGAATATTTGCGATTTTTTAACTACCGGTGTGAAATATATGCGGCCGTGCGTCGGATATGCGGCTTCACACGTCTTTCGTGTACTGGAACAGGTCGCAGCGGAGCGTGCCGTTGTAGAGCTTGCGCTTCTTGTCCGCCGGGCGGCCGAACGCGCGCTCAAACTCCGTGTGCGAGCTCAGCAGGTAGAGCCGCCAGTGCTCCGTTTTGGCATAGGCCGCGCCGAAGGCGGTGTAGAGCGCCTCGGCCTCGCGCTTTTCCATCAGGCGCTCGCCGTAGGGCGGATTCGTGACGATGACGCCGCGGTCGGTCGTGCGGTCAAATTCCCGCGCGTCCGCCACCGCGAAGGTGATGCAGTCGTCCACGCCGGCGCGGCGGGCGTTGTCGCGCGCCATGGCGACGGCACGCGGGTCGATGTCGGAGGCGAAGATGTGATACTCGCCGTGAAATTCCCGCGCACGCGCCTGCTCGCGCGCATCCTGCCAGACGGCCTTGTCCAGCCACGCCCACTGCATGGCGGCAAAGTCGCGCCGGATGCCGGGGGCGCGCCCCTTGGCGGCCAGCGCCGCCTCGATGGCGATGGTGCCGCTGCCGCAAAACGGGTCGCAGAAGTCACCCCGGCCGCGGTAGCCCGCGATGTCCACGAGCGCGGCGGCCAGCGTCTCGCGCAGGGGCGCCGCCACGTGCGCCGGACGGTAGCCGCGCTTGTGCAGCGGTGTGCCGGTCGTGTCGAGGTAAAGCGTGGCCGTGTCGTGCACGAGCGAGAACTGGATTTGATACAATGCGCCGGTCTCGGCGAACCAGCCGACGCGGTAGCGCCGCTTGAGCGACTCGACGACGGCTTTTTTGATGATCTTCTGGCAGTCGGGCACGGAGTGCAGCGCCGATTCCAGACTGTAGCCCTTGACGGGGAAGGCCGCGTCCGCCGGCAGATAGTCCGCCCACGGCAGCGCCTTGACGCCCTCAAAGAGCGCGTCGAACGTCGGCGCGGGGAAGCTGCCCAGCTCGAGCAGCACGCGCTCGCCGAAGCGGCAGCGGATGTTCATGCGCGCGATGTCCGCATCCGTGCCGGTGCAGCGCACGCGACCGTTTTCGGGCATAACATCGCGCAGCCCCATATGGCGCAGCTCATTGCCGAGCGGGCCCTCGAGCCCGAACAGGCACGGCACGCACAGTTTGTGATCAGGCATCGGGCGTGTCCTCGGTTTCTTCGGATTTTTCGGGCGGCGCGGTCTCGGTCTCCGGCTCGGCCTCCGGTGCGCTGCCTGCCTCCGGTGCGGTCTCGGGCTTCGCTTCCGTCTCGGGCGTCATGTCCACGAGCTCGAAGGTGATGTCCGGCAGCTTTTCCTGCTCGTACTTGCCGCAGAGAATGCGGATGAGCACCACGATGGCGTAGATCAGGCAGGCGACGGCGGCGACCGTCAGCCCCTCGACCCAGCCCTGCGGGATGCTGCCGACAGTGTCCACGCGCACGATCGCGTCGGGCAGGTAGTCGGCCGCGTCCTCACTGTCGCCGATCGCGCCGATCTGCTGCAGGTAGGCGTGGTTTTCCGTGTACCAGTCGTAGAGCGCGGACGAGACGGCCTCCGGCATGGCCTTGACCGTGCCGGTGACGCGGATGAAGCTGTCGATGGAGTAGCTCTGGCCCTGCAGGACGCTGGTGGTCGCATCGGCGATGGTCTTGACCGAGGCGTCCCACCGCGCGGGGAAGCGGAAGGCCACGAGCTGCCCGCCGATGGGCACGACGGCGTACTGCGCGCTGCCGCCGGCGGGGTCTTCGAACGTGTCGAGGATGAAGATGATGTCGTGCTGCACGAACGTGCCGGGGTCGGCGTCGAACGTGCCTTCGATACTCTGCGCGCCCTTAGCGATACGGAACACGCCGAAGCCGGAGGCCGCCAGCAGCACCACGGCCGCCAGCACGCCCGCGATGCCGCGCCAGAGCGCGTGACGCCAGCGTGCGCCATGCTCGGCCTTCTGCGCGGGGGCGGCTGTTTCCGGGGCCTCTGGGGCCTTCGGTGCTTCCGTGCCTTCCGGAGCCGGGGCGGTTTCCGGCTGGGTAGTCTGTTCAATGTTTGTGGTTTCCGGCGCGGCCGTATCGGGGGCCTGCTGAGCCGGGGTCTTGTTTTCGTCCATGAGGAACTCCTTTCTCAGATCGTGGCGGCGGTGTCAAGCATGGCGTCGAGCACGCAGCAGGCGAGCGCGGCCTCCATGACCGGGATCGCCCGCGGGGCGAGGCACGGGTCGTGCCGGCCGTTGATGCGCAGCGGCGTCTCCTCCATTGTGGCCAGGTCGACCGACGGCTGCTCGCACGCGATCGACGGCGTCGGCCGCAGGGCCATGCGCACGACGAGCGGCATGCCGTTGGTGATGCCGCCGTTGATGCCGCCGGCGTTGTTGGACGCCATGGTGATGTGCCCGTTTTGCAGGCGGATGGGGTCGTTTGCCTCACTGCCGCGCATTTCGGCAAGGGCGAAGCCGCGGCCGAACTCCACGCCCTTCACGCCGGGGATGGCATAGAGCATGCCGGCGATGCGGCTCTCCATGCCGCCGAAGAGCAGCCCGCCGACGCCGGCGGGCACGCCCGTGACGACGCACTCAAGCTCGCTGCCGACGGAGTCACCGGCGCTGCGCGCATCGAGGATGGCGCGCTTCATGTCGAAGTTGAGCTCCTTGCCCGTCGCCTGACCGACGCGCACGGCGTTGGCCGTGATCGTGATGCCGCGGCGCTCAAGGATCTGGCGGCAGACCGCCCCGGCAAACACGAGGCACGCTGTGAGCCGGCCGCTGAACGGGCCGCCGCCGCGCAGGTCGGCGTGGCCGCCGAAGCGCACGGTCGCGGCATAGTCCGCGTGGCTCGGGCGCGGGATCTCCGGATGGTAGGCCGCGCTGTTCTGGTCCTTGTTGCGGAAGATGGCCGAGATGGGCGCGCCGGTCGTCACGCCGTTGAGGATGCCGCTCATCACGAGCGGGTCATCGGTCTCGGAGCGGTGGGTCGTCAGGTCGGACGAGCCGGGGGCGCGCCGGCGCATCTGGATGCGCACGGCGTCCATGTCAACGGCCTCTCCTGCCGGGACGCCGTCGAGCACGACGCCGATCGCCGGGCCGTGCGACTCGCCGAAAATCGTCACTTTTACACGTTCGCCATAGGTGTTCATGCGGTTGCCTCGCTGTTCGTTCAAAAATAGGTTTACAGTTAACCATACAACATTTTCGCGGTCTTGTAAATGCCTTTTGCGCGCTGTGTGCGCCGCGCAGCCGTGCGGGCGCGGATTTTACAGATTGGACATGAAAAAATCGTGCCGGTTGTTTATAATAGGATGCACCATTGGATCATTATGTCCGGCGCGGCGCGCCGGCGAAGGAGGCAACAACACATGAGCCAGAAAGTGCTCGTCGTGGAGGACGATATCAACATCGCGGAATTGCTGCGCCTGTACCTGCAGAAGGACGGCTTTGAGGTGTCGCATGCGGCCGACGGCGGCAAGGCCGTCGAGATGGCCAAGGAGATCCAGCCCGACCTTGTGCTGCTCGATATCATGCTGCCCGTGATGGACGGCTGGCAGGTCTGCCGCGAGCTGCGCAAGACCATGAAAATGCCCATCATCATGCTCACCGCCAAGGGTGAGACCGAGGACAAGGTCTCCGGTCTGGAGATGGGCGCGGACGACTACATCGTCAAGCCCTTCGAGGTCAAGGAGCTGCTTGCGCGCGTGCACGCCGTGCTGCGCCGCACCGGCGACGACGGCAAGCCCAAGAGCAAGAAGCTCACGTTCGACAAGCTCGTCATCAACCTCGACTCCTATGAGCTGATCGTCGACGGCAAGAAGATCGATACGCCGCCCAAGGAGATGGAGCTGCTGTACCACCTCGCGGCGACGCCCAACCGCGTCTACACCCGCAACCAGCTGCTCGACGAGGTGTGGGGCTTTGACTACTTCGGCGACAGCCGCACCGTGGACGTGCACATCAAGCGTCTGCGCGAAAAGCTCGAGGGCGTGTCCGACAAGTGGGCGCTCAAGACCGTCTGGGGCGTGGGCTATAAGTTCGAAGCGGAAGAGACGTAAGTGAAGAGCATCTATTTCAAGAACTTCGCCGCGACCGCCGCCATGGTGCTCTTCAGCTTTCTGATCCTCGGCACGGCGTTCGTGTTTCTCGGCCGCAGCTATGTCATCAGCGAATACCGCGGCAACATGGTCTCCAACGCCGAGGAGGTCAGCCATGCGGCGCAGGCGCTCGTGCGCAGCGGCGATCTTGCGAGCTGGGACCTGCGCATGGTCATCAGCACGCTTGCACAGTCGACCGGAAACCACATCTTCATCACCGACACCGATGGGACGGTCGTGTCCTGCTCGTGCCGGAATATTGCCTGCGAGCACCTCGGCCGCACGCTCACCGACAGCGCCATGACACAGCTGCGCAGCGACGGCAAGCTCAACCTCATCACGAGCCTCGGCGGGTTTTACGCCTCTGCGCACTACGTCGTCGCCCAGCCGATCACCATCGGCTCGGCCGCGCGCATCGTCGGCTACGTGTTCGTGACGACCAACAGCGCCACGATCATCGACGGCTGGCGCACGTTCGTGTGGGTATTTCTCGCCGCGTCCGCAGCCGTGATGATGATCGCGCTGCTGCTCTCGCTCGTGACGAGCAAGCGCATGGCGCAGCCGCTCGACGAGATGGCCGTCGCCGCCAAGAAATTCGCACACGGAGATTTTTCCGCCCGCGTCACGGATGACGGACGCACCGACGAGGTCGGCGCGCTCATTTCGGCGTTCAACACCATGGCGGACTCGCTCGAGACGAGTGAGGAGCGCCGCAACGCCTTCATTGCCAACGTCTCGCACGAGCTCAAGACGCCCATGACCACCATCGCCGGCTTTGCCGACGGCATTCTCGACGGCACGATCCCCAAGGATCAGGAGGACAAGTACCTCGTCACCATCGCCGACGAGACGCGCCGCCTCTCGCGCCTTGTGCGCAGTATGCTGGATATGTCGCGCGTGGAGAGTACGGGCGAGGATCTGACGCGCCGGCGCGAATTTGACATCTCGGACAGGATCGTCAGCACCATGCTCAGCTTTGAGGCGCGCGCCAATGACAAGCAGCTCGACGTTGACCTCCAGCTTCCGGAGGACCCGATGCTCGTGCTCGGCGACCCGGACGCCATCACGCGTGTACTTTATAATCTGATGGACAATGCCGTCAAATTTGCCGCGCCCGGCAGCACGCTGTGCGTCTCGCTCTGGAAGTCGGAGGGCAAGGCCTACGTCTCCGTGCGCGACCATGGCGAGACCATCCCCGCCGACGACCTGCCGTTCATCTTCGACCGCTTCCACAAGTCCGACCGCAGCCGCAGCCTTGACCGCGACGGCGTGGGGCTCGGGCTGTATCTGGTCAAGAGCATCCTCGACGCGCACGGGGAGGACATCGCCGTCACGAGCCGCGACGGGGAGACGGAGTTCGTGTTCACGCTCACGCTCGCAAAGCCCGCGCCCAAGCCTACCGCAAAGCCCGAAAACACCGGCCGACGGGGCGGGCGCAAGAGTTCATGAATTGTTCGCGGAATTCATAGAATGTTCGTTTTCCATTCATAAGCAGCACAAAATCGTGTGTTATCATCAAATCGTTCCTTGGGAGGGACACCAACATGTACGACAACGTTCGCAAACCGGAGTCCGACTGGTATGAGGCCGGCTATTCCGCGCCCCGCAGCGAAGCTTCCGGCAGCGGCTGCTACGACTCTTACTGGAGCCCGTCGCAGACCGCCGCACCGAAGAAGAAGTCCCATCAGGGCCTGAAGATCACGATGATCATTCTCGGCGTGTTGGTGCTGATCATCGCCTCGTGTTATGTGTTCGCGGCGCGCGGACGGGACTCTGCTCCCTCCGTCGATCCCGGGCAGCACGGCAGCGTGACGATCCCACAGGACGATGCGGACGATGACACCACCGTCACCGGCAAGAACGAACTGCCGGGCGCGCCGACAGATCCCGGCGTGACCATGGCGCTCCAGCCCGCCGGCGGCAGTGTGCTCTCGCTGCAGAGCGTGTATGCCAAGTGCCTGCCGTCCGTTGTCGGCATCCATGCCGACATCCGCCGCGGCGAGTACAGCACCGGCACGGGCATCGTGCTCACGAGCGATGGCTACATCGTCACGAACACGCACGTGCTCGACGGCGCGAAGAGCGTCACCGTGACCACGTCAGACGGCACCGAGTATACGGGTGCGCTCGTCGGCGCAGACGCCGTGAGCGACATCGCCGTGCTCAAGATCGAGGCGCAGGGCCTCACGCCCGCCGAATTCGGCGACTCCAGTTCCCTGCAGGTCGGTGACGACGTTGTGTCCATCGGCAACCCGCTCGGCGAACAGCTGCGCTGGACGATGACCAACGGCATCATCTCCGCTATCAACCGCGACATGGTCTATAACGGGCACAGCATGACCCTCCTGCAGACCAATGCCGCCATCAACGAAGGCAACTCCGGCGGCCCGCTCATCAACATGTATGGGCAGGTGATCGGCATCACGAACATGAAGGCCCTGTCCACCGGCGTGGAGGGCATCGGCTTCGCGATCCCGACGGCGGTCATCCGGCCGATCGTCAACGCCCTGCTGGCAGACGGCCGCGTTTCCGGCCGCGTGAGCATCGGCATCACCGTGGGTGCGATCTCCTCCGCCGCTTCGGACTACTATGATCTGCCCGAGGGGCTTTATATCAGCGATGTCGCTGAGGGCTCGGACGCCGAGAAGAAGGGCATCCAGTCCGGCGATATGCTTCTGGCGGTCAACGGCAAGCCCGTGACCACGACCTACGATGTCAGCGCCGTCAAGGATGGTTTGCAGGTGGGCGACACCGTCACCCTGACCATCTATCGCGACGGCAAGACGTTCGACGTCAAAGTCAAGCTCGTCGACACGAACGACATCTCTTAATTTGCTAGTTTCTCCCTCCTCATATTCTCCTCTCTATTGAACGAACCCCAGGCGGCTTGCCGTCTGGGGTTTGTTCTATATTTGTTAGGATGGTGCTGGTGCGTTGTGTGACAGAGCAGCGGGGAAGCCCGAGGGGGCAAGGCCCGCCTCGGGTGGAATGACACGCGCTTGCGCAGCAAGCCGACGAACCCCAGATGGGTAAAACCATCTGGGGTTTGTTCTATGTTTGGGTAAAAATGATGCTGCTGCGCTGTGAAATTGAGCCGCAGGGGAAGGCTTTCCAGATCCGGACCTTCCGGCGTCCACGGTGATGCACTGCACCCCGTCACGCCAGCACAGCCGTGAAGCAGTGCCACTCCTCGAGCGTGTCGTGCGCTGTGACGGTGAAGCCCGCGCGCGTAAGCGCGGCGGCCACCTCGTCCTCGCGCCCGTCGATGATGCCCGAGCACACGAACGTGCCGCCCGGGGCGAGAAACGCCGGGGCGAGCGCGGCCAGCGGGATGATGACGTCGGCCACGATGCTCGCCCGCACGATATCATATCCCGTGCCGAGACGGCGGCGCAGGCCGGCGTCGGCAAGAATGTCGCCCGCGCAGACGGTGAACTTGTCGTCATAAAACCCGTTGAGCGCGGCGTTGGCTGCCGCGACCTCCGGGGCTTTGGGGTCAATGTCGCAGCCGGTGACATGCGCGCAGCCGAGCAGCAGCGCGCCGATGCCGAGAATGCCGCTGCCGCAGCCGAGGTCGAGCACCGTCCTGTCCGCGCCGGCGCAGTGCTCGAGCGCGGCGAGGCACATGCGCGTCGTGGCGTGGCTGCCCGTGCCGAAGATGAGGCCGGGGTCGAGCCGCAGCGGCAGGCGGCCGTCCGCCGGCGCGTCGAGCCACTCGGGCACGACGACGAGCCGTTCGCCTGTCTCGATCGGCTGATAGTACTGCCGCCAGTTATTCTCCCAGTCGCTGTCGCGCACGGTCGTGGTCGTCAGCTCACGGCCGA
>ENA-UPSY01001450-UPSY01001450.1-human-gut-metagenome-genome-assembly--contig:-NODE-1450-length-24577-cov-3.997959_pt1 | contig 24577 bp, 20 predicted proteins | sample MGYA00250044_ERZ773365 | MGnify/ENA primary metagenome ERZ773365 (study PRJEB29103, sample SAMN06111932) | human gut metagenome | biome: human gut; feature: ankylosing spondylitis patient; material... | reverse complement strand
GGATTTCTTTGCGGAAGCTGCCATTAAACACCGGACGCAGCTTTCTGTACAGCGGAACTGAGATAAGCACCGCAATACTGTCCGGCAGATTGCATACAGTATATGGGCTTCAGCAGACCTTCGGCTCCGGGAATTTGGAGTGGAAGCTGTGCGCAACATCCCATGCAATGGCATCATTGATGCCGTCCCACGTGGCAGGCTCGCCGTGGCCGAGCGTCGCCATGGTCAGGCAGGCCTGCTCACCGGCGGTGAGCGTGGTCTTGGCAGCCTTTGCGTTCAGGCGCTTGGCAATGTCCTTGATCTTGATCTTCATGATCAGACGGTACGGCAGCGGCAGACGCTTGAGGTCAAAGCGGCCCTGCAGCGGGAACACCGCAATGTCGGCGCCGAGGCCGTTCTTCTTGCGGCAGACTTCCTCCGCGTTGGCAGCCGGAGCGCCCATGCCGACCGAAACCACGCCGACCACGTTATAGCGCTCCTTGGCCTTGTTCAGGCCAACAACCTTGCCGGCCAGCAGCCAGCCGATGTAGACCACCTTGCGGCCGGTCGGGCAGATGTGCGACTGCTCCGTAAAGAACGGAACATGCAGCGCTGCCGACATGCGGTGGGCGTACTCCTCACAGGAACCGGAGAGCGAAGAATAAACAATCGCGTCAATCATCGTGAAAAATCCCCTTTCAGTTTGTGGCGGAACCAACTATCCCTTGCTTCCTGTTTTATCATAGTCAAATCTTAAACGAAAGTCAAGGTTCTCTTTACAAATTTGGCATCGTTATCCGGTGTTTGGGTAAAAAAGCAGCCCACGCGCGCTGCATTTTCCGGCAGCGAGAAAAAATACGGCCATTTTCCATGCACGCGCCTCTTGCAGATTGCCGTCGGATTCAGTATAATATAGGATGGTTTTATAAACAGATTTTTACCCTGATATGGAAGGCGGTGCAGATCGCACATGGAAGAACGATTCCGCAATCTGGACTATCAAAATTGGAAGCCCGTGCGCACGCTCGGCAGCGACTCCTACGGGACTGTGTACGAGATCGCACGCGACGACGGCTTCGGCATGGTGGATCATGCGGCGCTCAAGGTGCTGTCGATTCCGGCCACACCGGAGGACTTTGACGCACTGGTCGCCGAGGGGCGCACCCCCGAAGAAGTGACTGCCCTGTTCCACCGTCAGGTGGAGACGATCGCGCGGCAGCTCATGGCGGTCGACGCCATCAGCGATGATCCCAACCTGCTGCGGTGTGAGGATCATGTCATCCGTGCGCACCCGGACGGTCACGGCTGGGATATCTACGTGCGCACGGAGCTGCTGCCGTCCCTGCCGGATTATCTGCGCAACCACCCGCACGGCGAGGCGGACATCATCCGGCTCGGCGCAGGGCTGTGCAGTGCGCTGGAGACCTGCCATCGCCGCGGCATCGTGCACGGCGACATCAAGCCCCGCAACGTCTTTGTCGGCGGCGGCAACTTTAACGAGCAGGTCACGTATAAGCTCGGCGACTTCGGCATGGCGCAGTTTTCCGCCGTGGACAACACAAACGATTTCATGGCGCCTGAGGTGCTGTGCGGCGCGGAGGTCTCGCCCGAGAGCGACCTCTATTCCGTGGGCATGGTGCTCTACTGGGCGCTCAACGAGCGGCGCATCCCGTTCGTGCCGCTGCCGCCGACGGCGGTGGAGGCCTCCGACCTCGCCATCGCGCGCGAGCAGCGCCTGCGCGGCGACCCGCTGCCCGAGCCGCTGCACGGCAGCCAGGCGCTGAAGAACGTCGTCATGCGCGCCTGCGCCGACGATCCGGCCCAGCGCTACGCCTCCGTGGAGGAGTTTCGCGCGGCCCTGCTCGCCGTGGCGCGCCGCGCCGCAGCCGCGCAGCCGCAGCAGCCGGTCCGGCGGGAAACGCCCGCCCCCGCACCCGCCGCAGCGGGCACGTTCCCCGGTTCAAAGCCGAAGGCACAGCGCAAGGCCGTACCGGTCGAGACGGAGGACGCGCAGCCGAAGCGCAGCTCGAAAAAGACCGTCGCCATCATCCTCGGCTCGCTCGTCGTCGTGGCGCTCATTGCGCTCATCCTGATCATGGCGCTGCAGGGCGGCAAGTCCGGCGTCGATTCGGTCACGCTCGATCATGAGACGGCCGAGATCGCCCCGCAGGACACCCTCACGCTCAAGGCCACCGTGCTCGACGCCAGCGGGCAGGAGCTGACGGACGAAACGCTCACCTGGTCGAGCAGCAACGCCGCCGTCGCCACCGTGAAGGACGGCGTCGTCACCGGCGTGACCGAGGGCAAGGCCAAGATCACCGTCAAAGCCGGCAAACGCTCGGCCGACTGCACCGTCACCGTCACGAACGACGCCATCGAGGTCAAGAGCCTCAAGCTCGATCAGGACAAGGCCGAGATGCAGATCGGCGATTCGCTCACGCTCAAGGCGACCATGCAGCCCGCAAACGCCCCGGATGAGCTTGTCTCCTGGGCCAGCAGCGACCCGAACATCGCCACCGTGAAAAAGGGCATCGTCATCGCGACGAGCGCCGGCTCCGTGACGATCACGGCCTCCGCCGGCAGCTGCACCGCCACGTGCCAGATCACCGTCAAGGCGCCCTCGCGCGTGGACAGCGTCAAGGCCGAGACCGACTCCGCCACGCTCGACCTCAACGGCACAAAAACCGGCACGATCACCTTCCACGTCCGCGGACAGAACCTCGACAGCCTGCAGGACACCGTGAAGGTCTACGCGGCTGATGGCAGCGTCGTCTCGCTCGGCCAGCCGGTGCGCACCGGCAACGGCACGGACGATATCTACTCCGTCACCGCAACGGCCGCCGCAGTCGGCTCAACATCCGTGATCCTGCAGATCACCGCGGCCGACGGCACAACGCACTCCGCCGCGTGCACCGTCACCGTCAAGGAATCCAAGACCATCCTTGACCTGATCCCCGGCATGAATGGATGACCCCGAAAATCGGAAAAGCGCCCCGAATGCATTGCATTCGGGGCGCTTTTTGCTGCGTTTCTATTCATCCGGATTGAGGATCCCGCGCCGCTGCAGATAGGCAAAGTAGTCATAGCGGAACGTATCCTGCGAGACATCGATCTGCTCACGCACCTGCTCGCGCATGGCCAGCACGGCCGGGTTGGTCGAAGCGTCATTGCCGGTGTCGTAGGTTTTGCCGTCATACCACGCGTAGTTGCGGAAGTAGACCACGCCGCCGTCCGGGCCGAACATGTCATTGCCGATATAATAGCGCAGGTCGGCGTCCAGCGAGAACAGGTCCACGATCGTCGGCGCGATGTCCATCGTGCTGACGTATTTTTCGGAGACCTGCGGCGTGATGCCCTCCGTCCAGATCACGAACGGCACGTTCGAGAGCATGTTGCGATCGATCTCGCCCTTGATGGCGCTGATGAGCTCGGCATCGGAAAAATACTTGCAGTAGTGGTCTGTGAACAGCATGAGCACCGTGTCCTCGGCGTGGCCATCAGCCTCCAGCTGCTTGCGCAGGCCGCCGATGAAAGCGTCCGTCTCCATGGCCTGCGCCACGGCGCGGGTGTACTCCTCTTTCTGCGCCTCGGTCGTGTACGGCACGGTGCTGTAGTCGATCACCGCGCGGGCACGGTCCAGATGGGGCTCCGAGATGTTCTGCTGCTCCGTGGTGTACGGCCCGTGGCCGGAATACGTGATGATGAAGCTGAAAAACGGCTCGTCCGATACGATCTGGTCATAACCGCGCAGGAGTTGCGAATCGAGCATATAATCGTCCATGCCGAGATCGCCGTAGTCGTTATAGGACTCATAGCCGAAGTTCAGGTGGATCTGCCCGCGGTTATAAATGTTCGGATTGGCCGCATGATAGGACCGGGCGCGGTAGCCCGCGTCACGAAACAGGTTCGCCAGCGAATACGGCAGCGCATGCTCGGTGTAATACGAGTTGCGCACCTGATACTCCGGCGCGATCATGCCGGTATTCGCGGTAAACTCCGAGTTGAACGTTGCCGCCGCGAGGAAGATCGGCGCGTAGTAATTCCGGAAATACACGCCCTCCTGCTCCAGGCGGTATAGATTCGGCATATGCTCCGGCGTTACAAGCCAGTCGTCGACGGATTCCATCATGATCAGGATCAGGTTCTTGCCCGCAAACGCGCCGGTCATCAGCGTGTCGGCCGCCTCCTTCGGGTGGGACGCGTAGTAGTCGTCCAGCTCCGCGATCCGCTCAGTGTCCGCCGTCGTCTGCGGCCAGATCGTCACGACCGCGCCGCGCACCGTGTACTGGTACAGACCGGAGAACATCAGGCAGCGGTTGGCGTTGGTAAACTCCGCATAGGCATCTGCAAGCGTGTCGTGGCTCTCGGCATTGTCCCATGCGAGATACTCACTATGCTCCACGGCGCCGCCCTTGGGCATCAGCACGGTATGCACGGTGAAAACACCCACCGCACACGCGACCGCCAGCACGGCGGCCACGATCCGGCCGCGGCGGCCGGGGCGCGTCTGCGGCGTGAAGATCACGGCGCAGAGCATCAGCGCGAGACACACGGCGATGCTCAGCCACTGCCCCACCTTGAGGTGAAAATACGCCGCGCTGACAAACCGCGCGCCGTCGCCGGCATAAGCGAGATCGGCAAAGGAAAAACACGTGCCCGTCAGCTGATAGAGCACGCAGTGCGCGATCGTCAGCAGCGCAAACGGCACGAACGTGACCAGCAGGAAAATGCGCCGCCCCGTTCGCGGCAGCAGCGCAGCGATCGCCGTCATCGTGCCCGACCACAGCAGGGTGAACACCAGCGGCTGCCACGCCCAGAGCGACACGTTGCTCATCGCGCCATAGAACAGGCGCAGGGAAAAATCCAGAAAAAAATACGCCAGAAATGCCGGCAGCAGGCTCAGCCACAGCGGGGCCGGGCGCAGCCGCCGCGTGCGCTTGACCGGCGCAGAAACGGTTGCCATGGAAAACATCCTTTCGGGACAAGCGGATCTTGTCCGCTGAAATATTACAAAAATATTTGATATTATAACCATTGCGTGCCTTCGCGTCAATTTAAATATTTAAAATCCGGCCAGGAAGATGCATTCCCGCACATATCCGCTGCAAATGGGCAAAAAACAGCCCGCCTTCCGGCGGGCTGAGACTGTCAAAAAAGTTTTCCTTTTTTGAAAAGGGGGTTGCGGCCTGACTGCAGTGCACGCGCTGTCCGCTCAGGCGAACGCTTCGCAGAAGCGGTGCAGCACTGCAGCCAGCTGGGCGCGTGTGGCTGCGGCCTTCGGCGCGAGGGCATTGCCGCCGACGCCGAAGATCAGCTCCTGCGCGACTGCCCACTGCATCGGCTTGACCGCATACGCGCTGATGCTGCCCTGATCGACAAAGCCGGACAGATCTGCCGCCTTCGCAACATCATAGCCCTTGTACTTTGCGTACTCATAGAGCATGGTCGCCAGCTGCTCGCGGGTGATCCCGTCATTGGGGCCGAACGCCGCGGCGCTGTAGCCGCTGACGATGCCGTTGGCAGCCGCCCACGTGACCGCGTCCTCACAGTAGCTGCCGGACGCCACGTCCGCAAACGGGCATACACCGGTAACGTCAGGCTCGTTTTCCATGCTGTAGAGCGTCCTCACGACCATGCCGCGCGTCGCGGCGAGCGCCGGATCGAAATGATTGCCACCCGTGCCGACCATGAGGCCCTTGCCAAAGACGAAGGCCACGTCGTCATAGTACCAGCTGCCCGCAGCAACATCGTCAAACGGCAGCTCGGGCGCAGACTCTGCAAAGAAGCCGACCACACCGTCCTGCGCGCGCCAGGTCAGCAGGTCATTGCCGGTATAATAGTCCTTGTGCACGAAGCCGCGCTCCTGCAGCGTCTCGAGGTAGGCATCGGCCTCCGTGACGGTGTCCGCCATCCGGACGACGTTGTCATTGAGCAGCTGCGCGAACGCTTCGCTTCCGAGCTCGGCCCTCGTCTTGCCCGAGACGTTTTTGAGCATAGCACTGTCGTTGGCGTTGACGCCGACAGCCACAGCGGGCACGTTGACGGTATCGCCCTGCTGCTGCAGCGCCTCGCTGTTGAAGTAGCAGTTATAGTCCACGGCGATGCCAGCGGAGCGGCCGTTGAGCGCGCCGACGTCCGTCGTGGTCTTGTGCGAGACGACATTGCCCGCTGCATAGCAGTTGATGTGCACGCCGCCCGCCTGACCGACGAGCCCGCCGATATGGACCTTGTTGTTGTTCGTAGAGTTGCCGGTCACACTGCCGAGCGTGTAGCAGTTGACCGTCGTGGCGCGGTTGTCCATGCCGTACAGGCCGCCGGCATAGACGTGGTTGGTGTCCGTAGCGGCGGTGATGTCGACATCCGTCCAGCTGTTGGTCACGGCGCCGCGCAGCACACTGGCGGCCAGACCGCCCGCGCGGGCGAAGCTCTCGGATGTGGTCACATCCATGACGCCGGTGACGGAGCAGTTGTCGATATAAATACCGTTTTGTGCACTGCCGGCCAGACCGCCGGTGAAGGTCTCGTAGCGGGTGGAAACGTAGATGCCAATATCCTCAAGATGGATGTTCTTGAGCGTGACCATGCGCTGATCCGTCGGCAGGTCGTTCGTGGACAGCTCGCCCGCCGTCAGACCGAAGAGACCGGAGGCCATCTGGTCGGTGGGCGCGTCCTCGCTGCCGATGCGCAGGCCGGAGATCGTGTGATCGCCGCCGTCATAATTGCCGCGGAACGGGTAGGCGGCGATGGCCGTCTTTTTGCCGTTGACCTCACCGTTGAGCGCCCAGCCGATGGGCAGCCACTCGCCGCTGAGGGCGATGTCCGCTGTCTGGAGGAAGTAAGCGCCGCACCAGTCAACGTCCGCATTGATGGACTCAGCCAGATAACGCAGCTGCGCCTCGGTCGCGATGCGGTAAGGGTCGGCCTGCGTGCCGGTGCCGCCGGCGAACTTCGCCGGGTCGGCCGCATCGTAGGTCGAAAAGTCGCCGTAGGTCGCCTTATACTCGGCCTTTGCCAGCGCCGCATCGTAGGCGCTGCCGCTGCTCTCGCCGGAGACGACCGCCGTCTCGGTGACCTTGCCGTCCGCGACCGTGATCTTCACGACCGTGGTCTTGTCGGCGTCGCGGCCGTACCAGACGCCGTCGAGCAGCTTGAGCTCCGGCTTCGTCACTTTTTCACACGCGGGCTGCACATAGGTCACGGAAGCTGCATCCGCACCGGGAACGACAAGCTTCCGGTCCGCGTCGTAGGTCCACGTTCTGAGGGCGTCTGCCGGCAGGCCATAGACCGTGATATCTGCCGGGAAGGCGGCAAAGTTGGCATTGAGCGCCGCGGCGATGGCGGCGTAGCCCGCCGCGTCATAGCCGGTCATGCGGTCGACAAGGCCGCCGGTATACTGGTCGCCCTCGTCGTTGACGCCGGAGGAGACCTTTGTGCCGATGGACTCGACAGGCTTGACGAGCTGCGGGGTGCTGGTGTCCTTACCGATGAGCATGGTGCTGTCAAGGTCGTACCAGCAGAGATAGGTCTTGCCGATGCCGGTGACCCAGCCGGAGGCCATGCCGACATAGGTGGAGTATTCCTTGGTCGTGGTGTCGCCCGAGCCGTAGCAGTTGACGACCATTCCGGCATTGCACGCCACGAGCGCGCTGACGACGGCCATGCCCTCGTTGCCGTTTTCGCGGCTGCCGCTGCCGTAGACATTGCCGACGGCGTAGCTGTTGGCCACGAGGCCGCGGTTGTTCAGGCCGACGAGCCCGCCGACCTCGGCGAGGTCACCGCTCAGGACCGTGCAGGACAGATCCGCAAAGGAAGCGCTGTTGATGACCGCGCCCTTATACTGCATGCCCACGATGCCGCCGACAAACTGGTTGCCCTTCGCGGACGTGTGGGAGATGACGCCGGAGACCGAGCAGCCGTCCACGACAGCGCCGGTAAAGACATTCGACTCGCCGCTGCCGTTGAGGTAGCCCGCAATGCCGCCAACATAGGCCGTGGCCTCATAGCTGGTGTAGAACGCAACGTTCCTGAGCGCGACATCGCGCACGACGGCCGTTTTCTCCAGCACGCCGAACAGCCCGATGAAGAGATTGCCGCTATCCAGCGCGAGGGGCGTCGATGCCGAGCCGACCGTCAGACCGGAGATCGTGTGGCCCCGGCCGTCGAATGTACCGGCAAAAGCCCAGTCACTGCCGCCAATGGGCGTCCACGCCGCGTCAGAGACGTCGATATCCGCATCGAGCGCGACATACTTGTCCGCGTAGTTGATCTTGTTGTTGAGCGAGCCGGCAAACGCGCGCAGCTGATCCGCCGTGCGGATGAGATAGGGGCTGGCCTGCGTGCCGTCGCCGGATGCGAAGATGCCCGTGTCGATCTTGCCACTGACCCAGACGTCGCCGGTCGGCAGGACGCGGCCGCCGTCGAGCTGCCACTCGCGCAGCGCCACGCCGGTGATGCCGTAGGCTGCGAGGACGGCGTTGATCTCCGGAATGTTGCCGCTGAGCGTGTCGGCAAACGCAGCCGCAGCCATGTCCGCCTTTGTCATGGCGACGGAGGTCATGGCCATATCCACGGTCTTGAGCGTCGACGAGAAGCCGCGGTCGACCGTGGGCTCGACGGTCATGGTCTCCTTGAGCGTATCGCCGTCGTAGGTCTCGACCTTCAGCACGGCATCGCCGGCAAAGTAATTGTCACTGCGCAGCGCACCCTGCTCGGGATAAATCGTGTAGCTGCCGCTGCTGTCCTTGGACATGCCGCTCGAGGTGATCTCACCGGCGAGCGCGCCGACCCAGGTGTGCTTCGTGCCGCCGTTGCCGACCGTCACATCGCCGACGGCATAGGTGTTGTACTGCTTGGCCGCCGACATGCCGACGATGCCGCCGGCTTGACCGCCGAAGTTTGTGCTCATCGGGGAGCTGGCATAGGCCGTGCCGAAGGCTGCGCAGTTGGCGAGTACGGCATAGTTGCCGGTGTGACCCGTGATGCCGCCGGCATAGGCCGACTTCGTCCCGCCGAGCGACTCGGCGCGCAGCGCGGCGTCCGTCCAGCAGTTGGTGATGCAGACGCCGATCTGGCTGCGGCCGACGAGGCCGGCCGCCCAGGCCATGCCGTTCTGACCGGTAACGTTCACCGAGCCGGTCGCCGAGCAGCTGTCGATGCGCACACCGATGGAGTCATGGCTGCGGCCGCCGCTGTCTTTGGCTGCGGCGTTGACCGTGTCACCGGCCAGAATACCGGCGCGGCACTGAACGGAGTCCGCGGTGCCAGTCAGGTCAATGTCCGCGGCCGTCAGGTTCAGATTTTTCACAACAGCCGTATTGCCGAGCGTGGAAAACAGGCCGACATTGGTCTCACTCGCAGCGTCCGCCACCCGGATCTTCAGCCCGGAGACCGTGTGGCCGCGGCCGTCGAACGTGCCGGCAAAGAGCTTGTCGAGGCAGGTGTCGCTCTTGGCCTCTGCCCCGATGGGATTCCAGTTGTCGACGCCGGAGAGGTCAATGTCCGCGCCGAGCGCCACATACTGACCGGCGTAGGTATTGCCCGCATCGACCAGTGCCGCAAACGCCTGCAGCTGCGCGGCGCCGGAGATCACATAGGGATCCGCCTCCGTGCCGCTGCCGGAAAGCTGCGGGGACGCCTTCGCCAGCGCATCGTCCACAGCTGCGAGAATGCCGTCGCTGCTCAGAGTCGCGCCGGAGACGGCGTCCACGCCGTCCGTACCATTGGCAGCGAGGATGCTGTCAAAAAGCTTGACCGCCTCCGCCCAGTATTTCGGCGTCTCTTTGTTGGAAACGTTTTCGATCTGTGTGATCTTACCGTCCGCAATCGTTACGGACAGCGTAATATCCCCGTTGCGGCCCGTGCCCGTACCGGTGTACGTGCCGTCGACGCTCGAGGCATCCGCCTTTGCCGCCTGTGCGGGCAGCGCCAGCAGAGAGAATACCATGGCAAAGCAGAGCAGCAAGCTCAGCAGCTTCGGCATGGATCGGGTTGCAGTTTGCTTCATGTTCGTTCAAACACCTTTCCTTTCATGTGAAGATCCCCGGTCGTCTTGCCGCGCGGATGGCACGGATTTTCCACGTTAGTTAGATGCATCTAATCCTATGGCAAAGAAAAAGGACATACCGTCAGCTTGATCTGACGCCGCATCCCAAAAACATGCAATTAGGTTAGTCTTGTCTAACTCGCGGCTCAAAAAAACGCGCCGCTGCGCAGCACCTGCACGGCCGGGACACCGTGCGATGTGAAAATTATACCGGGACTGAGCCGCGCTGTCAAGATGCAGTGTCCGGATCGCAGAATTTTTTCTGCCGCCCGGCAGACCGCGTTGACATGCGGGGCGCAAATCCTTTATAATTGCGCAAACATCAGGGAGGTATGCATATGGCCACTTCGGAAGAATATCTCACCTTCGTCTGCGAACAGATCGCGCGCTTCGGCGCCGTGCGGTACCGGAAAATGTTCGGCGACGCAACGGTCTATCTTGACGACAAGCCGATCCTGCTCGTGTGTGACAATACGGTTTTTGTCAAGTGCCTGCCGGAAACGGCGGCGCTGCTCTCTGACGCCGGGACGGGCACGCCTTATGACGGTGCGCGGCCGCACTACATGCTCGACATCGACAACGCCGCGCTGCTCGACGTGCTCATCCCCGTGCTTGCGGCGTGCACCCCGCTGCCAAAGCCGAGAAAGAAAAAGGTCAAAACCTGACCCAATGCCGCGCAAATGCGCGGCATCTACTCTTGTGAAAACCGGGGCATCCCAGCGGATGCCCCGGTCTTTCCACGCGTTTGGATTCAGTTTTCCCAGCGGATCTGCTGCGTGTCCGCGAGCGGATACGCCGTGAGCTGCGCGCTGTCGAGGTCGGCTGCGTGGAGCTTCACGCCGGTGATCTGGCGGTTGTCGTAGGTCGTGTAGTAATAGATGCCCTGATCCGCGTTGCAGCAGCTGGAATAGAGCGTGATCTCAAACTGACCGTCGTCCAGCTCACAGCAGCCGCGCTGCTGCTCCACGCTCGTGAGGATGTGGAAAAACTGGCTGACGTTGGCGTCCTCCGTCCGCTCCGAACGGGCGTTGGCGCGCACGAACGCCGCGCGCACAAAGCGCGAGGGCGACGACAGGTCGCCCGGCAGACCGAGCGCACCCATGCCGCGGCTGTCGAGCGTGACCGGCACGCCGCAGAAATCTGCCGGCGGCTGGCTGGCGCTCAGACGGGTGTAATTGCGCAGCGCAGCCAGCTGCTGCGGAAACGGCGGGTTGTTCGTCAGCACCCCGGCAGGGTCATCGTAAACGTGTAGGCCGTCCGCCGTGGCCTCGACCGCGATGCAGCCGCTGCGGTCGGCAACGAGCCAGTGCAGCTGCGCACACGGCAGCTCGGGAGCAAAGGGCGTGCCGTCGATGACCACGCGCGCGAGCGCACTGCGCGCCTCGGCAATGTTGGCGCACGTGCCGAGCAGCCATGGGATGAGCGCGTACTGCGCGACCGAGGCCACGCCCCGCGTCACCGGCGGATACACCGCGTTGCCGACGAAGTTCAGCCCCGCGATGCACAGCCCTTTTTCGTTGACCGCGTCATAATAAAGCGGGTAGTCATCCTGAATATGCGCCATGCCGATCATGGCATGATGCCGGTCGAGCGCGCCGCTGTGCAGGCGGATGGGATAGTTGCGCGGCATGATCGTCACGTGCTCGCCGTAGGAAAATTCGTAGTCAAGGTTGCGGCCGAAATAAAAATCGCCGTTGCAGTAAGTCGCTGCGGTACACATGGTGCAAGACCTCCCTCATTCATTCACCCAGTTAGTATATCCGCCGTACCGGTGCGAATGTTGAAGATTTTGAAAAGAACCTGTGTCCAGTCTGTGTCTTTTGCGCGGCAGCGCCGCTGGGCGTGGTGTAGCTCTTGAGGCGCTGGGAGTCGACGAAGAACTCGCTGTCCGTCTTGGCGTTGCCGTCCGTCGCCGCGATGGGGTTGCCCTTGCTGTCATAGCTGTAGGTCTCCGCCGGTTCGAGCACGAGGCTGATGTTCGTGAAGTACACGTCTCAGTTCGTCAATCTTCTTACTTCCTCTTCACACAGCCTGTTTTGTGGTCACCAGCAGAAACCTTGTCTGCCGCGCAACAGGAGAAAACGATACGCGAATATTTCGCAGCGATAAATGTATACTGTCGGTGCTGCGCTTTAGATAATTCCAGCATTTTTCTCCGCGCTGCCCAATTACAAACAGAGTCATCAACTAAGTATCCTCTTGTCATCCACAGGCCAGTATGCGAAAGAATATGAAGCGTCCACGTTAATGACCGAGCCTTTTTCAACGAATCACAAAAGAGTCGTTCCGGCTGCTTTTCAACAACAACAAGCGTGTATTGATAATCTGTACGCTTTCTGAAATGCCTATATGTAATTTTTATATTTGTCCGCGCAAAGGCCGATGCAACAATTCCTGTCTCTTGAACGAGCGCTTGTCGGCGCAAGTCCAAACAAGCGCCAAAAACGATACGGAAAGCGTGCAGAAGGTACCCATAGCCCAGAAAAGCGATGCATACCGCCCCAGATTTTGCCGCCAACACTCGACGAATGGAATCTCCGCTTCTGCTGAGGAAATCGACTGGCATAAAAATCACCCAAATATCAAGTGCTGCCACGAAAAGAAGAAGGATTGCCATTGGAATAACACGCCGACGGTAAGTACGTAACAATAGCATTTGCTCTTCAGTCACTTTGATCACCCATTCAACCGAATTTCACATCCAACGGAACCGTTTTTCAGCTGATCCAAATGGTCACAGAAGTTCATGAGCAAACCGTATTCTGTCCGAACGAAAAAGCAGCAGTTGTGCTTGCTGTAGTCTCCACCGTCGTCCAGCTCCGCAAACACTTCTATCGCGATATGCCCCAGCTCGTCTTCTCGAAAAAAGCGAAAAGATACGCACGCTGTAGAAGCGTCTCCCCTCTCTTCGTTTGCCCAAAATCCTTCTCTATTCCCGTTGAGAAATTTCGTAATTTCGGAAATCAATTCATCAATCAAAGAATCTGAGACATATATTTCAGAGGTGGCAGTGATTATGGGAGAGGAACACGCAACTGTCAGTTCAATCACATCATCGTCCTGCCATATTTTCCTGAATATTATATTATCCTTCATTGTAAAACCCTCATTTTCACTACGGCTTAAATTTGAGATCATCACATATTTTCAAGGCTCGATCATAGGCCCGAGAAGCCGCAAAGAGCGCAAAAACGAAACCGCCAAACTGTGAACCCAGCGCAGCGGGCCGCTGTTGAAAAGGAGAAGCAAGGGAGTGCAGACGAAAAAATCCGGCAGCTCATTTTGAGCTGCCGGATTTTGAGCGGAGCAGACTTTGCTCCGACACCGTGGTGCCGGTGGCCGGACTCGAACCGGCACGCCTTGCGGCACTTGATTTTGAGTCAAGCACGTCTACCAATTCCATCACACCGGCAAATGCGGTCGTTTGATTATACAACAGCCGGGTGCATATTTCAAGTACAAATCTCACGCGGCGGCACGAATTGCAGCCGCTCCGGCGGCTGCTCGGCAAACGAGCACACGGCGGCCATGCAGCCGGGAATGCCGTCATACACGCGGCAGAGCGTCCCCGCCTCCGGCGGGACGAGCACCCCGGCCACACGCCGGAACGGGATCGTGCGCAGGTCGCCCGCGCCCGTGAGCTTGAACCAGCTCTCACGCAGCGTCCAGAGCTCGAACGGCTGCAGGTCGCCGCAGTCCGCCTGCGCGAGCCGCCGTGCCATCGCCGGATGCAGCGGGCGCACCTGCTCCACATCCGCGCCCACCGGCGCGGCCGACACCGCCACGAGCGCCGCCGTGCGCGTGTGGCTGACGGAAAAATGCAGCTGCGGGCACGCCGGAAAATACGGCTTGCCGCCGGGCAGCTCCGCCGTCTCCGGCAGATCGATGCTCCAGACTGCGCGCACCGCATATGCCAGCAGCGACATGCCCCACGCACTCCCGTGCGCCTTCGTGCGCGCCGGGAACACCGGCTGCGCATCCGTGATCTGCGTCCAGAAAAGCTCCATATGACCCACCTCGTTTCCTGTGTCACAGAATAACACGATTCGTAATTTTTTGCTACCACTATTGTAAATTGTGTGATATACTGAAATGAATATTTCTGCAAACCTCCTGCTTTCCCGGAAAGCAGATGCCACAAACCGCAAAGGCGTCCCACACACCGCCTTTGGAAAGGAACATGGATACATGAAGAAAATTCTTGTACTTGAGGACGAGCCCAGCATCCGCAGCTTCGTCGTCATCAACCTGCGCCGGTCCGGTTACGAGCCCATTGAGGCGGCCACAGGCGAGGAGGCGCTCGAAAAGCTCAAGCAGAATCCGGACACGCTCGTCGCCCTGCTCGACGTGATGCTGCCGGACATCGACGGCTTCGAGGTCTGCCGCCGCATCCGCGCGACCGGCTCGAAGATGGGCATCCTCATGCTCAGCGCCAAGAGCCAGGAGATGGACAAGATCACCGGCCTCATGACCGGCGCGGACGACTATGTCACCAAGCCCTTCTCCCCGGCTGAGCTGCTTGCGCGCGTGGACGCGCTCTACCGCCGCATCGGCGGCAGCGAGAACACCGAAGACGTGCTCTCGAGCGGACCGTTCGTGCTGCACCTGCGCTCGCGCACGCTCGATAAAAACAGTGACCACATCCGCCTGACGCAGACGGAGTTTGCGATCATGAAGCTGTTCATGGAAAACCCCGGCCGCGCGCTCTCGCGCGAGGACATTCTGCACGCCGTCTGGGGCGCGGACTACAACGGCGAGGTCAAGATCGTCGATGTGAACATCCGCCGCCTGCGCATCAAGATCGAGGACGACGCGACCGAACCGGAATACATCACCACCGTCTGGGGCTACGGCTATAAGTGGGGCTACTGAGGCCATGCAGGACGTCACCCCCACCCCCGCAGGCGAACCCAAACAGGAAAACACCTTCCGCGGCCTGTTTTCGCGCATGGCCATGGGCCAATGTGTGCACGCGGCGCTGTGCGTCGCCATCGGCGCAGCCATCGGTCTGAGCGCCGGGCGCGTCAGCACGGCGTTGGGCATCATACTCGGCATCCTCGCGGCAGCCGCCGGCGCCGTGGTCTGCGCGCTGTGGTTTCGCCGGCACGTGTCGCGCCCGGTCGAGCAGATCACGGAGGTCACGCGCACGATCGCCGGCGGGCGCTACGGCACGGAGCTGCCGGTGCAGCGCGACGATGAGCTCGGCCGCCTTGCGATCGCCATCAACGAGCTGTCACAGGAGATCAGCCGCAGCGAAAAAATGCAGTCGGAGTTCATCTCGTCGATTTCGCACGAGCTGCGCACGCCCCTGACCGCCATCACCGGCTGGAGCGAGACGCTCATGTTCGACACCGCCATTCAGGGTGACTCCCGTCGCGGCATCTCCATCATCGCCAAGGAGGCTGCGCGCCTGACGAGCCTCGTCGAGGAGCTGCTGGAGTTCACCCGTATTCAGGACGGGCGCTTCAACCTCAACATGGAGCTGCTCGACATCGAGAGCGAGCTCGAGGACACCATTTTCACCTATCAGGAGCTGCTGCGGCAGGACGGGATGCAGCTCATCTACAACCCGCCCGAGGAGGAGATCCCGCTCGTGCCCGGCGACCCGGAGCGCCTCAAGCAGGTGTTTCTCAACATCCTCGACAATGCGGCAAAATACGCCTGCGACGGCAAAACGATCGAAGTGTCCGTTTTTTCGGACACCGAAGCTGCTACCATACAGTTCAGAGACCACGGCCCCGGCATCCCGGACAGCGAACTGCCGCACGTGAAGGAGAAGTTCTTCAAGGGCGAAAAACACAAGGCGCGCGGCAGCGGCATCGGCCTTGCCGTGTGCGATGAGATCGTCACCCGCTCCGGCGGCACGCTGACGATCGGCAACGCCCCCGGCGGCGGCACGCTCGTTTCGGTGCGGCTGCCGTTTGCTGCCGAGAGCAGCACCTGATCCCGTTATTCATTTTAACCGAGGTAACCATATGAGCAAAACCAGATCCGCAAAACCCGACACCAATGTCTCCTTCCGCACGTCCATCGGCGGACAGGCCCTCATCGAGGGCATCCTCATGCGCGGCCCGGAAAAGCAGGCCATCGTCTGCCGCACCGAGGACGGGCTGGTCGAAAAGGTCGACGAGCTGCACCTTGTCAAGGAAAAGCACCCGATCCTCGGCTGGCCGCTCATCCGCGGCGTGGTCGTGTTTCTTGACTCGATGGTCAAGGGCATGCAGGCGCTGACGTATTCCGCCGACCTCCTGCCCGAGGACGAGCAGGAGGAGCCCGGCAAGATTGACCTCTGGATCGAGCGGCATTTCGGCGAGGAAAAGGGCAAGAACATCATCATCGGCACGGCCGTGGTGCTCGGCATCGCGCTGTCGATCGTGCTGTTCATCCTGCTGCCGACGCTGCTCGCCGGTCTGACCAAGAGCTTTATCCAGAGCCCCGTCGTGCGCAACCTCTTCGAGGGGCTGCTGCGCATCGTCATCTTCCTGCTGTATCTGTGGGCCGTGTCGCACATGAAGGACGTCGAGCGTATGTTCGCCTACCATGGCGCGGAGCACAAGACCATCTTCTGCTATGAAAAGGGTCTGCCGCTGACGGTCGAGAACGTGCGGCCGCAGTCGCGCTTTCACCCCCGCTGCGGCACGAGCTTTCTGTTCGTCGTCGTCATCATCAGCATTCTCGTGTTCTCGCTCGTGAGTCTGCGCGTCGGCCTGTGGGACAATCCGTGGGTGCGCATCGGCCTGCGGCTGCTGCTGCTACCGGTCGTCGTGTCCATCAGCTATGAGATCAACCGCTGGGTCGGCCGGCACGACAATCTCTGCTCGCGCATTTTGTCCGCACCGGGCAAGTGGCTGCAGCGTCTGACCACCAATGAACCGGATGACAGCATGATCGAGTGCGCCATCCGCGCGCTGGAGCTCGTCATCCCGGAGCAGAAGGGCAGCGACGCCTGGTAATCCGTCAGCAAAGGACTGGAAGATAGAGAGATGCCAAAGACCTATAACGACCTGTATCTGGCCACGCGCACGGCGCTGAAAAATGCCGGCGTGGAGGCTTACGCGCTCGAGGCGCGGCTGCTGGTGGCCTATGCCGTCGGCAAGACGAAGGAGGAATTCGTGCGCGACCTGCGCCTGTACACCTCCGACGAAAATGAACAGAAGATCGAGGCCCTGCTGCAGCGCCGCATCGCCGGCGAGCCGCTGGCCTATCTCATCGGCGAGTGGGAGTTTCACGGGCTGCCGATCGTGGTCACGCCCGACGTGCTCATCCCGCGCATGGACACCGAGGTGCTCGTGGACGCGGCGCTGCGCGTGCTCGTCGGCCGGAAGATGAACGCCCGCATTCTCGACCTCTGCTCCGGCAGCGGCTGCATCGGCTGCGCGCTGGCGCATGAGCTGCCGGCCGCGCGCGTCGTCATGGTGGACATCAGCGACGCGGCGCTCGCCGTGAGCAAGGAAAACCTCCGCCGCAACCGCCAGAACCGCACGATCTGCCTCAAGGCGGACGCGCTCGAAAAGCCGCCGATGAGCATCGGCACATTCGACATCATCGTATCCAACCCCCCCTATGTCGCAAGCATGGACATCCTCACGCTCGACAGCTCCGTGCGCGACTATGAGCCGCTCGGCGCGCTCGACGGCGGTGAGGACGGGCTGATGTTCTACCGCGCCATCGTGCAGCACTGGACGCAGATCCTCCGTCCCGGCGGCTGGCTCATGTTCGAGGTCGGCGAGGATCAGGCAGACGCCGTCATGGCACTGATGAAGGACGCAAAATACACCGATGTGACCGCCCTCGAGGACACCGCCGGCATCCGGCGCGTCGTCGTCGGCCGCATCTGATACTTAGAGGTGAATCACTATGGCTGAAAAGAAAAAATCCGCACCCGTGTCCACCGGCCCCGTCAAGCCGGAGGACAAGAAAAAAGCGCTCGAGACCGCGCTCGCCCAGATCGAGAAGAACTTCGGCAAGGGCGCCATCATGCGCCTCGGCGACGACATTCCCGTGAACGTGGAGGCCATCTCCACCGGCTCCCTGTCGCTCGACCTCGCGCTCGGCATCGGCGGCGTGCCCCGCGGCCGCATCGTCGAGATCTACGGCCCCGAGTCGTCCGGTAAGACGACGCTCGCGCTGCACATCCTCGCAAGCGCCCAGAAGACCGGCGGCGAGGTCGCGTTCATCGACGTAGAGCACGCGCTCGAGCCCGCATATGCCCGCGCCCTCGGCGTGGACATCGACAGCCTCCTCATTTCCCAGCCGGACACCGGCGAGCAGGCGCTTGAGATCACGGAGCAGCTCGTGCGCTCCGGCGCGCTTGACGTCGTGGTCGTTGACTCCGTGGCGGCGCTGCTGCCGCGCAGTGAGCTCGAGGGTGAGATGGGCGAGTCGTCCGTCGGCGTGATCGCGCGCCTGATGAGCCAGGCCCTGCGCAAGCTGGCCGGCACGGTCAGCCGCACGAACTGCATCGTCGTGTTCATCAACCAGCTGCGTGAGAAGATCGGCGTCATGTACGGCAACCCCGAGACGACGCCCGGCGGCCGCGCGCTGAAGTATTTCTCCAGCGTGCGCATCGACGTGCGCCGCATCGAGACGCTGAAGGTCGGCGGCGAGATGATCGGCAACCGCACGCGCGCCAAGATCGTCAAGAACAAGGTCGCGCCCCCGTTCAAGGAGGCCGAATTCGACATCATCTACGGCGAGGGCATCTCCAAGATCGGCGAGATCGTCGACCTCGGCGTCAAGCTCGACCTCATCGACAAGGCCGGCGCGTGGTACACCTACGGCGACGTGCGCGTGCAGGGACGCGACAGCATGAAGGAATTTCTGCGCGAGCACCCCGACGTCTCGGATCAGATCGAGGCGGAGATCCGCGCCAACGCCCACAAGCTCATGAGCCCGCAGGCCCGCAAGGCCGCCATCGCCTCCGGCCGCGCCGTCGAAGTGGCGGCGGATGACTTTCAGGGCTGATGGCCCGGCTCATCGCGCTCAAGCAGACCGCGCCGGAGCGCTTTCTGGCGCGGTTTGATACCGGTGAAGAGCTGCGCACGACGCTCGCCGTCGTGACGGACTATCACCTCAGCTGCGGCAAGGAGCTGACGGAGGCCGAGCTCGACGCCCTGCGCGCCGCCTCCGAGCGTTCCCGCTGCCGGCAGCGGGCGCTGCGCATCATCGGCACGCGCGCCATGTCGGTCAAGGAGCTGACCGACCGGCTCAAGGAAAAGGGCGAGACCCCGGACAACGCCGAGGACGCCGCCGCATGGCTCGAGCAGATGCACCTGCTCGACGACGCGCAGTACGCCGCCATGTGCGTGCGGCACTATGCCGCCAAGGGCTACGGCGTGGGGCGCATCCGCAGCGAGCTCTACCGCCGCGGCATCCCGCGCGAGCTGTGGGACGACGCGCTGCAGGAGCTTCCGGAGCAGGACGAACAGATCGACACCCTGCTGCGCCGCCGCCTGCGCAGCGACACACCCGACCGCGACGAGCTGCGCCGCGCGTCGGACTATCTGTACCGCCGCGGCTTCGGGCGCGACGAGATCCGCGCGGCCATCGCGCGCTATCAGGATAACTTTGAGGAGTATTGACCTATGCCATATCGAATTTGTCTCATCTCGCTCGGCTGTGCGAAAAATCAGGTCAACAGCGAGCAGATGCTCTACCTGCTCAATCAGGCCGGCCATGACGTGGTCGGCGAGGTGGACGGCTGCGACGTTGCGATCGTCAACACCTGCGGCTTCATCGACACCGCCAAGAGCGAGGCCATCGACCAGATCCTGCAGCTCGCCGAGGTGAAAAAGGCGGGCGGCCTGAAAAAGATCCTCGTGGCCGGCTGCCTCTCGCAGCGATATGAAAACGACATCCTCGAGAGCCTTCCGGAGGTGGACGGCATGCTCGGCACGGGCAGCTTCGGCGAGATCTGTCAGGCCGTCGAGGACGTGATGCACGACGGCAGGCCCCTGTATTTCGGCGACAAGAGCGGCCCGATCGAGGAGATCGGCCGCGTGGTCACGACCGGACCGGGCTGGGCGTATCTGCGCATCGCCGAGGGGTGCGACAACTGGTGCGCCTTCTGCGCCATCCCCGCCATCCGCGGCCGCTACCGCAGCCGTGCGCTCGATGCCATCGTGCAGGAGGCGAAGGATCTCGCGGCGCTCGGCGTCAAGGAGCTGATCGTCATCGCGCAGGACATCACGCGCTGGGGCACGGATCTCTACGGCAAGCCGAGTCTTGCGCTGCTGCTGCGCGAGCTTGTGAAGGTCGAGGGCATCCGTTGGATCCGCCTGCACTACCTCTACCCCGAGATCATGGACGACGAGCTCATCGACCTCATCGCGAATGAGGACAAGATCGTCAAGTATCTCGACATCCCCATCCAGCACATCAACAACGACATTCTCCGCCGCATGAACCGTCACTGCACCGGTGACGAGATCCGCACCCTGCTGCAAAAGCTGCGTGCGCGCATCCCGGGCCTTGTGCTGCGCACGAGCCTCATCACAGGGCTCCCCGGCGAGGGCGAGGCGGAATTTGAGCAGCTGTGCGTCTGGCTGCGTGAGGCGCGGCTCGAGCGCGTGGGCGTGTTCCCGTTCTCCCCCGAGGAGGGGACGCCCGCCGCCAAGATGACCGACCGCTGCGAGCCCGAGGAGGCGCAGCGCCGTGCCGATCTCATCCTCGAGCTGCAGGCCGGGATCATGGACGACTACAACGCCGCCTGCATCGGGCGGGACATGACCGTGCTCTGCGAGCACACGACCAAGAGCGGCATGTGCTCCGGCCGCACGTATGCCGACTCCCCCGAGATCGACGGTACGGTCTACTTTACCGGCACGGCCAAGCCCGGCGACATGGTCACGGTGCGCATCACCGGCTGTGACGACGGCGATCTCGCCGGGGAACAAATCCAAGAATGAGGTGCTGACATGACAACTGCAAACAAGATCACCATCTTCCGCGTAGTGCTCATCCCCGTGTTTCTGGTGCTGATGTACCTGCGCTTCCCCGGACATATGTACTGGGCGTTCGGCGTGTTCGTGCTCGCGAGCCTGAGTGATTTCGTCGACGGCTACATCGCGCGCCACTACAATCAGGTCACGGACTTCGGCAAGTTCATGGATCCGCTGGCAGATAAGCTGCTGGTCGTGTCGGCCATGCTCATGTTTGTCGAGCAGCACCAGATGCCCGCGTGGGCGCTGCTGCTCGTGGTCGCGCGCGAGTTTGCCGTGACCGGTCTGCGGCTGATCGCCGTGGACAACGGCCGCGTCATCGCCGCCGCGTGGTCCGGAAAGATCAAGACCGCCTCGACCATGGTGGCCATCTGCCTGATGCTGCTGTGGAACATCGCCTGGCTCAACACGGTCTGCTGGGTGGTCATCGTCGTGACGACGGTGTACTCCGGCGTGGAATACTTCGTGAAAAACTGCGACGTGTTCCGCAAGGCCGCATAAAATGCAAAAAGCCAGCGGGCTGATGCCCGCTGGCTTTTTTGGTTTTTCCTCAGAACGTGAACGCCTGCAGCGGCTTATCGTAGTCCGCGTGTGCCGTGGAGAACGACTTGCCCTCGACCGTGACGCGCACAGTCTCGCAGTTGAAGTTATCGAGGAAGGTGTTGACCAGACTGCCGAGATACATGCTCTCGCCCGTCGAGCCGCTCTGACGCAGGCCTGCGAGGAACGCCTCGTCCATGTCAAGGCTGAGCGCATTGCCATCCTTCGAGATGGCGAGCACCTTGCTGTCCTTCGGCAGCGCGTCGTGCGCGATGAGCTGATCCACGATTGCCTGCGCATACGCGACCGTGACGGTCGCCTCCGCATCCGTGATGTGCACGGTGTCGGCGCGCAGGTCGCTCGCCTGATCATTCGGGAAATAGACCTTGCAGGACGTGTCCACGCCGCCGGTGGCCGCCGTCTGCGTCGGCGGGGTCTCCGGCGCGGGGGTCTGCTCCGCCGCGTCCTTCCCGCCGCAGGCGCTCAGCAGCGCCAGCGTCAGCACGCACGCGAGCAGGAGCGAAAGGTATTTTTTCATGTCAGTGCCTCCTGTGCGGCCACGCTTTGCTCCGGCCGCTGTTTTCTGCCTGCATCATACCATATCGCCGCAGCGCGCGCAACCTTGACATTGCCGGGGGCATATGCTAAGATAAGCAGTGCGATGAACGGAAAGAGTACGCCCGAGACCCGGTCTCAGAGAGGCGCCCGGCTTGCTGTGAGGGTGCTGTCCGGCAGGGCGGAACGTGCGTCCGGGAGCGCGGCGGGAGGAAATGCCTGCCCGAAGGCACCGCGTTACGGTGCAGCGAGTGAAAAACGAGAGTGGAACCGCGAAAAGACTTCGCCTCTCATGCCGGACGGCATGGGGGCGCTTTTTTTATCCCAAATTCGTCTGTCAAAGGAGTCTGAATATGAAACTGTTCAACACCATGTCCATGCAGAAGGAAGAGTTCGTGCCGATCGAGCCCGGCAAGGTGCGCATGTACGCCTGCGGCCCGACGGTGTATAACTACATCCACGTCGGCAACGCGCGCCCGATCATCATGTTCGACGTGCTGCGCCGCTATCTCGAGTACCGCGGCTACGAGGTGACGTTCGTGCAGAACTTCACCGACGTGGACGACAAGATCATCAAGCGCGCCAACGAAGAGGGCATCACGAGCGAGGAAGTCGCGAAAAAATACATCGCCGAGTACTTCACTGACGCCCACGCGCTCGGCGTCCGCGAGGCGACCGTGCACCCGAAGGCGACCGAAAACATTCAGCAGATCATCGACCTCATCACAACGCTCATCGACAAGGGCTACGCCTACGAGGTCAACGGCGACGTGTACTACCGCACGCTGAAATTCAAGGACTATGGCAAGCTCAGCCACCAGCCGATCGAAGATCTGCAGTCCGGCGCGCGCATCGACGTCAACGACATCAAGGAGAACCCGCTCGACTTCGCGCTCTGGAAGGCCGCCAAGCCCGGCGAGCCGTTCTGGGAATCTCCGTGGGGCAAGGGCCGTCCCGGCTGGCATATCGAGTGCTCGGCCATGTCCAACCGCTACCTCGGCAAGACGATCGACATCCACTGCGGCGGCAGCGACCTCGCCTTCCCGCACCATGAGAATGAGATCGCCCAGTCTGAGGCCGCCAATGGCTGCAAGTTCGTCAACTACTGGCTGCACAACGGCTTTATCAACATCGACAACAAGAAGATGAGCAAGTCGCTCGGCAACTTCTTCACCGTGCGCGAGGCGGCCGCCGCCTACGGCTATGACTGCATCCGTATGTTCATGCTCATGAGCCACTACCGCAGCCCGCTCAACTACTCCGGCGAGATCCTCATGCAGGCCAAGGCCGCGCTCGAGCGTCTGCGCACCGCGAAGAGCAACCTTGAGTTCTTCATCGCAAACGGCCGCGACGGTGATCTGAGCGAGGCCGATGCCGCTTTCGTCGCCGGACTTGACCAGTACCGCGAGAAGTTCGACGCCGTCATGGACGACGACTTCAACACCGCCGACGCGATCTCCGTCATCTTCGAGATGGTGCGCGAGATCAACGCCGCCGTCTCCCCTGCCTCCGACCCGAGCAAGGCGCTGGCGCAGGCATGCCTCGAGCGCTTGCTCGAGCTGTGCGACGTGCTGGGCATCCCCTTCGGCAGCGACAGCAGCGAGGATCCCGAGGCGAAGGCCATCGAGGAGAAGATCGCCGCGCGTCAGGCCGCCCGCAAGGCCAAGAACTGGGCCGAGGCCGACCGCATCCGCGACGAGCTCAAGGCCGACGGCATCGTACTCGAGGACACCCCGCAGGGCGTCAAGTGGAAGCGCGCATAAGCTGACCCGATCCGATATCTGACGACCGCCCCGGCCGGGTATGGCCGGGGCGGTTTTGCCGCCGTGTGCGCACAAAAATCCCCGATTGGAGACCAATCGGGGATTTTCGCAGTTTATGGGGTAAGGGATGATTCGCGTCAGGGATGCTGCGGCGCGTCGGCGTCGTCCGTGTCCGCTTCCTCCGCCGGGGCTTGCGCCGACTCGGCGCTGCCTTCAGCGGCCGCTTCCGGCTCGGCCTCGGTTTCCGCTTCCGGAGCGTCCGGCTCGGCCGGAGCTTGCGCTGCCTCGGCGCTGTCTGCCGGCGCAGTTTCCGCCGCTTCTTCCGCGGCCTTGGCCGCGGCTTGCGCCTCGGCGGCCGCCTTCGCCTCCGCTGCGGCGGCGCGCTTGGCTTCCTTGGCCTCCTTGGAGGCGGCGTGCTTGGCCTGGAGCTTCGCGCGCTCCTCGCCCAGCCACATGCGCAGGCCCTGCTTACGCAGCGTCGCCGCTTCTTCCTCGGTCATCGTTCCGGCCGCAACGGCCTTCTTCAGCTTCCGGCAGTAGAGCAGGCGCAGCACCGCAACGATCACGGCCAGCACGATGAGCACGATGAGGATGTAGAACAGCGGGCCGTGGTGCGCCTTGACAACGGCGAACTGCAGGTCGCGGTCCATGGTCTTGAAGACGAGGTAGCTGCCGTCGCGGCTGCTGGACGTGCTCGCCCACGTGCCGTTCTGGTAGGTATAGACCGTGTAGCTCGCGCCGGTATCCGGTGCGTAGAC
>ENA-UPSY01001399-UPSY01001399.1-human-gut-metagenome-genome-assembly--contig:-NODE-1399-length-25238-cov-7.046302_pt1 | contig 25238 bp, 24 predicted proteins | sample MGYA00250044_ERZ773365 | MGnify/ENA primary metagenome ERZ773365 (study PRJEB29103, sample SAMN06111932) | human gut metagenome | biome: human gut; feature: ankylosing spondylitis patient; material... | reverse complement strand
GGTCTGATACACAATAATTATTGGAGAAACATGGTCCGCTCCTGCGGACAGCAAGTTGTGTTTTCGTTAAACGAAAACCGGACGGTTTAACGGCAATTAAGCCGCTAAACCGTCCGCTTCCTAAGTGCAACTGAAAGCCTTCATCGCGGACTATACTTTCCGTGACGAAGTGGAGGAAATCGAGTTCTTCAAGACGGTCAAACCCCGAATCTGTCACCGGCTCATCTACTACCGCAAGATATACAACATCGAGATGAACCGTCCGGTAGGCAGCGAGTCGCAGCGAAGCTACCTGATAGACGAGATACGGGGCATCAACCGCTACAACGAGAAACGTTCGGACTTCGTGCGTTACTACCGCTCCGGGCTGACCCACTTGGACGCGCTCTATTACCTGCGTGGCAACCTTGACACGGCACTCTACTTGGAGTCGTTCCATCACGAGCGTGATCCGTCTTTCTCGACCAACTGTAACTTCATGGCGGCACGGCTTCTTGCCAACGAGCGGCTGATCCGCTACCTGACGAAGGAATTGGAGGCGTTCGAGCTGCGGCAAGCCGAAGAATCGTTGCCGAAGGTGCGCCTGACGTGGAAAGCGACGAAGACGGAACTGACCGAACTGCTATTTGCTTTGGACAGCCGCAAGGTATTCGGGGATGTCCCGTTGACAAGGCTGTCGGAGTACGTGCAGCGGGCATTCAACATCGAGTTGGACAAGAACCTGTCCCGGACATTCGGCGACCTGCGCATCCGCAACCGGCAGACGCCTTTCCTTGACAGCCTGAAGGCCGCACTGCTCAGGCGGATGAACCGCCCGCTGAACAACCGCCCCGGAGGTCGGAACAAAAAAACGCTTTGAGAAGGATAAGAATTGAATAATAACAAACAGAAACCTAAATAGAAAAGGACATGAAACAGGTATTTGTCAAACCTCTGTTGCTGCTGCTCGTGATACTGGCAGCGGCATCCTGCGACAAGGACGAGAAGGAAATCGGCTACGACGCGCTGCCCCAAAAGGCGCGGCAGTTCATCGCACAGTACTTCCCCGGTGTGAAATGCACCCGTGCGGTGCGTGACAAGGATGACGGAACAACCGAATACGAGGCATGGCTCTCGGATGGGACGGAATTGGACTTTGACGGACAGGGCGACTGGACAAGCGTGGACTGCAAGTTCTCCGCGCTGCCGAACGGCATCCTGCCGGAAGCCATCGCGACGGACATCGCTACCCGTTACCCCGATGCTGTACCCTACAAGGTAGAGAAACAACCGGGCGGTTACGAGATAGACATCCCCGGCTGGGAACTGTACTACAACAATCAAGGCACGTTCATCCGCGCCGAGAGAGACCTGTAAAACTGCATGAAACACCAATAACTAAAGAGCTATGATCATCTATGACAGCAAAATCGCCCGTCTGCTGCAAGGCCGGCTGAATCCCTACGATTACGTGACCCTGCCTCTGGTTACCCTGACTGCCCTCCCTTATGGCGAGAAAGGCATTTGGGAAGAGATGGAGATGAGCATCCACCGCCGGCAATACACGGAATGTTTTTGTGTGTCCCTGCTGCCGTCCCTGCTTTTGGGCTGGCAGGTATGCTGGGGATTTGCCGCCCTGCCGCTGTTCGCTTACTACCTCCTTTACTGGGCTGAACGCTTGGCTGTCGGCCATTCAGCGTTTGATTACGAGGCAGAAAAAGAGAGCGAGGAAGTAAGCTACTTCGTGGTGCGCAAACATTTCGCTTGGCGCAAGTGGTATTGGAAAAAGGAGCTGCCGGCCATCGACCGAAGCTGGTTCTGCTAAAGGAACAGGACTGACTCCTATACAGCTACTACAAGCGTGGGCTGCTGTCTGTTTAAGTTGTTTTCGGGCATCCTGGGGCCTTCTTTATGATTAAACGAGATGCAGCCCACCGCTTCCTTTTATCACATTCCTCTGGGCGGAAAAGGAAAGCGTGGAAGTAAAAAAGGAAAAAGTGCAATTTAGACATATATACGAAGAGTTACGATGAAGAAAACGGAATGCGTCCTTGTGAAAGGTCGCCAGATGTCCGCCGAAGGGTAGCAATGCCCGTAGGACACAGTTTTTTTGAATTTTTAGGAAAGTTCGTAAGTGTTCGGTGAACTCCCTTGACGAGTAAAGGTAGGGTGTACGTCCTGCTCGGCACACCTTAAAGTAACATTGAGGGGTATTTACCCGTGCTTGGGCTACCCAAAGAGTGCATCGAGGGGTATTTGTCCGTGTTTGGGTCATCAAAAGGGTACATCGAGGAGTATCTGTCCGCGCTTGGGCTATCAAAAGGGTACATCGAGGAGTATCTGTCCGCGCTTGGGCTATCAAAAGGGTGCATCGAGGGGTATTTGTCCGTGTTTGGGTCATCAAAAGGGTACATCAAGGGGCATTTGTCCGTGCTTGGGCTACCAAAAGGGTACACCAAGGTACATTCATACCTTTTGCCCCACCTAAAGGGCGTTTAGGATAATGCGTAGGAGGCGAGCTTATTGTAAGCTTTCAGATTATCCGGCAGTAATTCTGCCAAGTCTGTTGAGTAGTCATTGTCATAGTCATGGATATGTTCGAGGAAGTAGATCAGCCATGTACGGAAGTCCACACCGGCAGATTTACAGCACCCGAAGAACGAGTAGAGTACCGCAGCATCTTCCGCGGCGTCATGGTTGCCACAAAATAAATAGTTTTTGCGTCCGCACGCCACGGGACGGACCTTATTTTCTTTTTCTTCTGGCATGGGCCCAACAGCCCAGCAGGATAATCCCTTTCTTCGCGTCCAGCAAATCGTATCTTTCGTAACCGTCCGTCTGTATGGCTCCACGGAACTTGCTGAAGAGCTTCAAGACCACCCTACCTGCACGGGAGCCATTATCATAATAGAAAAACTGACGTCCGGTCATAACGCTGCGCACAAGCCAGATGTATCCTTTTACCGTCTTGTGTTTCTCGTCATGTATGACAGGGATTGTAGTCTCGTCCGATTGTATATAGTCCGTTTGTAATATCAACTCCCAGAGTCGGAAGTATAGTGGCCTTAAAAGATCGGCCACATCTTTGAACCAGTCGTTAACCGTCGATGGCGGGAGATGCACGCCTACTCGCCTGAACCTTTCCAACTGCCTGTGGAACGGGAGGTGGTCCACATACTTGTTTATCATCATTTCAGCCAGCAACGAGGAGGACGCATAGCTCTTGGCGATCGGCATGACCGGTACTGTTCCTGTACGGAACTCGTCCGTGCCTTTCCGCTTGGCCGTATGCCGTATTATTTTCCGGATATAAAACCGTTCAGGTTCATACACGAGGACCTCGGTCACTTCCTCTCCGGGAAGAAGAACCCATTCCTCTTCATTATACCCTTCAGGATAAACATGCTCCTCCCTGCGTTCCAGATTTTCAGGGAGAGGATTACGGACCGGACGCTTTCCTGCCATCTTTTTACGGGCGATGACCGCCTCTCTGGTAGCTTGCAGCTCCTTTTCTGCTTCCGCAGCGGCTTCCGCTTCTTCCGGCAACATGTCAAAACCTTCAAAATCCAGCCATCTGTCTTGTGCGTCAGGTTTGATAAACTTTTCCGCTTTCCGCCCATATAATTGACGTTCCAGATATGCCACCCGTTCTTCCAACTTGCTGATCTTTGCCTCCTTTTTGGCGATAATGGTATCTTTTTCAGACAACTGAAGCTCATAAGCCTCCTTTTCCGCAACCCCAAGAGGCTGCGCGGACACCTTTTCCCTCAACCTGCTGTTCTCCCTGTAAAGGCAGTCGCATTTATACATGAGGTCTTTTATAAGGGCTTCGTTTTCTGTTGACGTATTTGACATAACTGTTTCTAAATATGACACTAAGATACGCAAAATCGGTTAAAGGACAATGCGACATGTGTTATAATTTGTTACAATTGAACGTTACAGGCATATTTCTTTTATGCCGTCTGACCTTGCTGCTGTCTATACCCTGGACCATCATTACAAGATCGCTCCAGAAGGTCTCCACGACTTTGATGCGGCCTTCTTCCGTATCAATAGAAGGTACGTGGAAGTACCCTTGTTCCAATTTCATGTGATATATTACCAGTCCACCATATTCCATGTGGAGGATTTTCATAGAGGCGCAATTCCTTGATATGAAAATGAAAGCGTCTCCATCACGCACATTCTTGCCCATCTGATCTGTCACCAGACCGCTCAAAGTATAAAAACTCTTACGCATATCGGTCGGATAAGGATACAGATAATATCTGTTTGACTCGTTAAGACTGAACATCGGCTGATTAACGGTTAAGGTTTAAAAATATAAGGGTCTGTAAAATCTCTGATGACACGGGACCATTTAACCGCACAGTAACACCATTGGGATATACTATTTCACAGACACTTTGTGGCTGTCCGGAAGAAGGAAAATCAGGAGAAAAAAAAGATGCTGGAGCTGGAGTTTTGCCGGACAGGGCATGACCGCCAGCTCCCATTTTAACCGGTATAAACTTACCTTTGGCTGCGGCATTCGTTTTGGGACCTTTCAGTTTTGCTTTCCAAAAGCTGAAACGTTTACGCTTGATTCCTTCATTAGAGCAAAAATCCTTTATTGTTAAACCGCTTTCTTTATATCGGGCATAAATTTCTTTGAAATCGTCCATTGTCCATTGAACTCTTGTCACCATAATTGTATATTTTTAAATCATGGACAAAGGTATTCAATGAAAGGATTATTTATAGGGGGAGTTCACCGAACACTTACTTTGTTTACAGATATTTGCCAGTGTCTTTTCAGATCGGAGAGCCGTCTTTGCCTTCCCTTTCGTTTGTCCTCGTTGATGCCTTCCACCATGATGACAAGATCACTCCAGGTCATGGGGTACGAGTGGGTTTCAGGATCATAAGCGGGGATTTTAAAAGTTCCTTCCTCAAGCAGTTTCTCGTACATCACCAGACCTCCCGTTTCTGCGTGCAGAAGCTTTATACGGTTTTTCAGCCTGTTGATAAAGATGTACACATCTCCATTCCGGACATCCCCGTTCATTTTTTCCCGGATCAGACCGCTCAAGCTGAACATGCCCTTACGCATATCGGTACTGCCGGGGCATAAAAAGTAACGCATGGAGTCGTTCAGGCAAAACATGTTCCACACAGTTTAGTGAGCAGGCTCAAAGCGGCTTTACAACCACCCGTGCCCTTAAATTTCATTTTAATCCCGTTGGGAAGCTCCAGGGATATCTCCGAGTTGTCAGTACATTTACCGGAAGTTTTCTCTGTCTTTTGCGGGCACAAGGCAGGTTTGGACTGGAACGTTGGTGCAGACACATTGTTGTTGTCTATGCTTATCGGAACAAAACCATCCATGCCAGCTGTGGGGACACTTCCAGATTTAAGCTCCTCGTCCGATATATTGAAACGTGAGCGCCAGTCGTAAAACTGGGAACGGTTATATCCTTCATTCGCACAAAAATCCTTTACCGTTAAGTTGCTTTGGCGTTGTCGAAGAAGAATATGGAAAAACTCCTCCCTTGTCATATATTTTGCCATAAATCCTTTTTGCACACAAAGATAAACGGGAAAGGATATTATGACAAGATGTATTTGCTCAACCGCTTACGGATATACGTCGGCTGTTCGCAAAACCACCCGTACTGTGGAGAATGGCTGCCAAACCAAGTTTTCCGAAGGCGGGGCCTGCGGCCTATACGTGGTGCGGGGCACTCAAACAGTCTATTCCAACGTGAAACTGACAGCCGAGAGAGATGCCGACACGGGCGGTCTCGTATGGAAAACTGAAAGTCCGACACCGCTCGCAGGCGGGCTGTTGGACGAACACTATTATTTCTACTATCCCTATCAGGCACGAGCCTCAATACTGGGGCAGGGCGGCTGTTCGCCTTCATCATTACGGTGAACGAGTTAACCGTGCCCGGCTTGTCGGTGCGGAGCGAAACATACACCATCTCCGACAATAAGACCTGCCATATCCTGGAGTCTGTCTGCCCGTGATGTTATCCTCTCATCGAATTCCTGTACTCACTCGGGCTCATTCCATAGTACTTCCTGAACACCTCCCTGAAATATCTGACATCGGAGAACCCCGAGTCATCCGAGATTTCCGTTATCGAACAGTCTTTTTCCCTGAGCAGTTGTGCCGCATATTGCAGCCGCATGGAGCGGATATAGTCAGCCGGGGCATGGCCGGTGAGCGCCTTCAACTTGTTGAAAAATCCGGTGCGGCTCATGTTCTGCATGCCACAGAGCATGTCCACACAGAAACCGGGGTTGTCGATATTCTTCATGACGCATTCCCTTACGGAGGCCATGAATTTCCAGTCCCGGGTATTGTGGCAGTCCGGCGGAACCTGTCCGACTCCGTCCTCAAGACCGGCGTATGCCCGTCTGAGCAGTGCCCGGTTTGCCAGTATGTTCCTGATATTCGCCCTGAGCACGTTTATGCTAAACGGTTTGGTGATATAGGCGTCAGCTCCGTTTTCCAGCCCCTCCAGCATGTCCTTCTCATCTCCCAAGGCGGTCAGCAGCATGACCGGGATATGGGATGTCTCAATATCGGATTTGACGGACGCGCAAAGTTCGTCCCCTCCCATTTCAGGCATCATAACGTCCGAAAGTATCAGGTCCGGATTGTATTCTCTCGCCACAAGCAGCGCGTCCCGTCCGTTGGAACAGGTTTGGACCAGGTATTCCTCTTTCAGCAGCCCCTCAAGGTAGGTCCGCAAATCGTCATTGTCCTCCACAATAAGAATACGCTGCCGGTCCCCGCCGGTCATTGTTGGAAGGATCTCACGCATGGGGCCGCAATCCGGTCCCATGCGGGTTTCCCCGGTATCCTGTTTCCTGGGCGAAGCAACGGGGCATGCCTTGTCAAGGCGTCTGCTCCTCATGGGAAAAATAACACATACCATGGTCCCCTTCCCCTCGGTACTGGTAACGCGGACCCTGCCTCCGTGCAGCCTTACCAGCCTATGTACCATCATCAGTCCGACACCGTTTCCCGCCACTTGCAGATTGACGGCATTACTGCCCCTGAAATGGTTCCTGAACAGTTTCTTCCGTTCCTCAGGTGGAATGCCAATCCCCGTGTCTTCCACTTCCACACCCCATACATGCCGGTCCGCGAAGGCACGGACCTGGATACTCCCGCCCCGTGGAGTGTACTTCAGTGCGTTGGACAGTATATTCTTCAATATAGAGTCCATTTTGTCCTTGTCAAACCGGACATTCAGGTAAGGGAAGCCGCTCTCACGGGTGATATCGATGTCCCTGATGGAGGCATATGTGCGGAATGCCTCACAGGTCGTCTCCAGATAACTGTTGAGCTCATATTCCGAGACATGAAGTCTCAAGGTGTAGTTGTCCGTACTCTCGAAATCTATCAGGCTGGTGACCAATCCCAGAAGTCCGTCCACGCTTTTCAGGGCCATCCGTACATTGTCCATCCCCTCCGCCTTCACCATGTCTTTCTCCACCACCTCTTCCAGCGGAGCCTTGATCAGCGTAAGCGGAGTACGGACATCATGGGCAGTATGTATGAAGAAGCACGTCTTTTCGTCTGATATCCTTTTCTGCCTGCGCAACATGGCAACACGAAAAGACACCACCCCAGCCAACACACACAATGACGCATATCCGGCAATGGCCCATGTACCCGCCCACAGCGGCCGGGCGACACTCAGACCGAGGCTTCTTTCCTCATACACCTTGTATTTCTCCTCATTGGAGACGGCACGGATACGCAGGGTGTAGTTGCCTGGGGGCAGGCTCGTGAACTGTATCCGCCCGCTCTGGACCGGATGGCTCCAGCCCTCGTAGAGCCCCTCCAATTTCCATGAATATAGGATGTTCGAGGGATAGTCGTAGTTGATGGAGACAGCTTCCAGGGAGAAGGTATTCTGGTCATATGCAAGTTCCAGCCTGACGGTATTGTCAATATCCTCCCTCAAGGGGGATCCCTTGTCCCCGGGATAGACGGGGCGGTAGGAGATCATGAAATCCCGCAGGAGCATCCGAGAAAAATGCGGGGCGGGTATCCTCATGTCGGAGGGGAACATGACGGCTCCGGTGTTACTCCCGAACACGAAGCTTTCCCCGTGCCGGAAAGTGGATACCCCGGCATTGAGGCATACGCTTGCCAGCCCTTGTTCTGCCGTCCAGTTTCTGAAAGTGCCGCTCTCACGCCGGAACAGGGCCACGCTGTTTTCGGTCCCCAGTAGCAGGGTGCCGTCCGCACGGGGGACAATGGTATGGATGTTATTGGATATCAGGGCGCAGTTCTCGGTCTGGTATTGGCGGACGAACCTGTCCTCCACGCTGTCATAGACGAGAAGTCCCGCCCCGCCGGTGCCGATATACAGGAGCCCGTCCGGTGCCTGGTACAGTGCATAGACATGAACCGCCTCGACTGGAAATGCGATATGTCTGCAGGTCCCCCCGTGCCCGTCAAGCAGGTACAACCCCATGCCGGTACCGATCCACATCCATTCCGGAGCCTTCTCCAGTATGGCGGTGATGGGGCCCGGGACCGGGTACAGGCGTACTGTGCCGTCATGGGGATCGAAACGTTTGAGATTGTGGCAGCCCCCTGTCCATATACATCCTCCAGAATCTTTTCCGATGTCATTGATATACTGGTCTGGACGCCCCTCTGCTGCAAAGGAGGGGGGAAAGTATTCCACCCTCTCGGTTTTCTTTTCGATCCTGTACAGGCCCGAAGCGTACCCGCCGGCGCAGATGACACCCGGCGAGACCTCGCAGAGCGTCAGGAAGATATGGTTCCCGCCATCCTGTATCCCATCGGACCGGCTGAGAAAGGAGCGCCACCGTCCTACCGCAGGCTGCAGCAGGCTGATCCCGTTGCTGGTGGCGAACCACAAGTCGCCTTCGCTGTCTTCGATGACATCGTGCACCTGGTCGTTAACCAGCGACCGGCTGTTGCCCGGTGAGTGCCGGAACCATTCATAGCTCTGGTAGCGGTTATTCCGGATTGTGACTCCGGCGGGGTAGTTGGCAAGCCAGATACGGTCCCCGCCATCCACATAAATGTCATTGATATTGTCTCCGTTCATGCCGTTGTGGCTGGCGTAGTCGGCAGTTATATAGGGTTTGGGCACTAGCGAGTCCATATCCATCCTGTATACCCCCCTTCCGCCCGTGGCTATCAGCAGCTCCCGGTCATTGAGAGGGGTGATCCGGTTGACGGCCACATTCCGCAGCGTACTGCCTGCGGACACTCCGTATACAAGTATGCCTTTCCTGAAGGTTCCCACGAACAGTTTCTTCGAACCGGGGTGGTAGTAGAGTTCGCTGACCGGCGTCCGGATGCTGTCCGTGTCCGCAAGCGCCTCAAGGACACCGTCCCTTTCCCGTACCGGAAAAAGTCCGTTCACGGTACCGATGAAAAGGTTTGTACCGTCCGTCTCGCTGATAGCGGTTATATCACCTCTTAAACGGGAGACCAGCCGCTGCGCAATGCCTGTGCGGGTGTCATAGCGGATGATATGGTCACCCTGACAGAGCCATATGCGGTCCCCACGGTCCATATAGGCGTAACAGAGCATGCCCGTGGCGAAGTCATCCTGAAGACCGGGTATCCTGTATACCATCCGGAAACGGTCATGGAGGGTGTCGTAATGGAAAATACGGCCTTTCCTTCCCACAACCCACAGCGTGTTCTCCGTGTCGGTGTAGAGCCAGTTCAGATTGACTTGCGGGGCCACCTTCAGATTGCCGTCAAGAACAGTGTAATGCCTGATCCGCTTGCCGTCATAACGGTCCATCCCCTCCTGGGTGAGGAACCACATGTATCCCCTCCCGTCTTTTTGGATACGGTAAATCCTCCGGTTACTCAATCCGTCCTCTATTCCCAAGTATTTATATATCTGGGCTCCGCACATGGAGGAAATTCCCAGCATAAGGAATGCGGACAGTATTCTTCCCATATTCCGAACACGTGTCATTCTGATGTAAATTAGACAATAACTGTTGCAAATATATAAAAATATAAATTAATATACAAATTTAAACATAACCTCGGATGTCGGCATCAGGCGGTATGTCCTCAATGTCATGTACCCCGGAAAATAGCTGCATACGGGACCGGCCCATGATATGAACATATTCCGAGAGGCGGTTGTTCAATTGACCCGACGGAATTATGGCTTGCCGGGCTCGGGACTGTCCGCAAGGGTACGTTGGTCCGGTGTGCGGAATACCATCCATACCTCCGGTCCGAATTTATATCCGCGGGTGGTACAGGTGCCGGTCGAGGTTTGGCAGCCCCCAATAAAGCGGGCCGAATTGTTTGTAAGCACTCTTACCCTCATGCCCGATTTATAGATAATCTTCCAACAGTAAGAAGTTATAATTCGCATTTAAGAACAATGGCGGGCATTTCTTGTTAATATTATAATCATATAAAAGAGGCGCATCCGTTAGTGCCAGATTTGTTCACCACTTTCATCGTTGCGTATCGTATTGCGAGTTGTCCGTATCAGATGTTTATCCCCTCTTTCTTAAGACTTCCTGAGAACTGCCTGGGAAAGGACGGCTTTCCGCATTGCGACTTCATCCACAGCCCTTGGCGGTATAGCCATGCCTTTCACGGGGACTACGGTTGATTCATGCGACACAGCAGATTCCGGTGCTATAACAGGGTTGCCTACATACTTGTGCCTCTTTTCAGCTTGCTGTCCAGGTCCGAGTTGCGCACTTTACCCGCAGGTTGGACGGTTGTACATAACAATATTGATCTTTTTGGGGGCTAAAAGTCGAATATCCCCTTAAAAACAAGGAGCTGACGCATGTGTACAGCCCCTTATTTTTTTGTATAGCCCGGCCTCCTCTGGCATATTGCCGTTGCTTCCATCTGTAACAAGCAAAATCAGAATCTATATGCGGAACTTTTTGTTCCCGTAGCTGAGAAATTCCTTCGTGGCGTATTTCACACTGAATGGTCCGTAGTCACCGAGAGCCGAATGCGCAATTTGCTTGTCCGGTTCTGTCACATGCTCGACAGGTTCTCCCGTAGTATCAGTATCCTTGTATGACATAAGCTGCATGTTGGCGATGGCTGCCCCGGTAGCCGCCGCACGTAATTTCCTGAATGCATTGGAGAGGATTCCGTCCATCATTGACCAGTACAAGGCGAAGAACGAGGTGCAGGAAAAGGAGGTCCCACAGTTGTAGGAGATAGCCGGGAAGGTATGGAAGAAGGAGGACGAACTGAAACAGTTGAAGTCCGAACTTGCAGCACTCGACCGAAAGATACAGTTGGAGCTTGAGCCGCCTACGCCCGAAGTCGCCGAAAAGGAGAATGACGGACAGGAGGTCAAACCGGATGCGGAAGGTGTACGAAACGTAGCTCCACAACACACCGAAGATGTGCCGCAGATACGCAGCCCGGTGAATGAACGCAGTCCGTCTGGCAATTTTATTGCCGACCATATCATCATCGGGCGGCCGGGATTCAACGTCCGTGACGAGTGCAAACCGAAAGGTATAAAAATGTGAACGAGTGTGCGGATATATATGGCAGGATTGGGAACATACCATTCCTTTTCCTGCCTTTTTCCATCAATATGACATAATGGCAAGGATACCATACAACAAGCCCTCGATTATATCAAAATAGGGTGTTGAAAGTAAATCGTCATGGCAAATCCGCCATATATTCAGTATTTTCGCTAATTTTGCATTCAAAATAGTTAGGCATAATAAAATGGAACCATCTATATACAGTTATTCACTTTGTATTGCGCTACCGTTGATGTTGTTCTTCGGCTTTTATTTTTTGTTGGCTCCAACCCCGGAAAAAGCCATTTTCAATAATTATCTGCGTTCCCGGCGAATTATGGGGGTAGCCATACTGTTACTTGCCGCCAACTATTCGGTACATTTCTTTTTTGGGATCAGGTTCAAGAATACCGATGCCGCCATCCTGATGAACCTGTCCACCTATTTTTTGTGCTACTGGTTGTTCAGTTCGGGCCTCACCACTCTGCTTGACCGCTTTTATATCACCAAATGTCGGTTACGGACGCATATCTGTCTATGGATACTGTTTTCCATCCTTTCCGGCATCGTTCTGCTGTTGTTACCAAAAGGTGGTTTACAGACAACGGTGATGTTTGCCTTGGCCGCATGGTTGGTTATCTATGGGCTGTTCTTGACCCGTAGGCTTCTCCGGGCCTATCACAGGGTCATCCGCATTTTCGATGACACCCGTGCGGACGACATCGGTGCCTATATCAAATGGCTTTCCATTTTCACCTACTGGGCTGTCACATTCGGGGTGGGATGCGGACTGCTGACATTCCTGCCTGATGAATACATCTATATCTGGATTCTGTCATCGGTACCGTTCTACATTTATCTCTTCCTTTGCTATCTGAACTATCTGCTGTTTTACGAACAGGTGGAAAACGCGATGGAGGATGGCATGACTTCTGAAGAGGAAGACCTGTGTGACACCACAAACCGGGAACAGGCACAGAGGCAGGATACTCCTTTTTTCCATGCCGAAATGGCGAAAAAAATCAAAGGTTGGATCGATGCGGACGGTTATATCCGGCCCGGCCTTACCATAAAGGAGCTTTCAGATGTGCTTCATACCAACCGCACCTACCTGTCCGGGTACATCAAAACTACGTATGACATGTCGTTCCGCGATTGGATTACCGGACTTCGTATAGAATATGCGAAACGTCTGCTTGCGCGATATCCGAGGTTGACGATAGCCGACATCTCCGAGAAATCCGGTTTTTTGTCACCAAGCCATTTTATAAGGCTGTTCAAGGAAAATGCAGGCTGTACCCCTGTCAAATGGAGGAAAACAGAGGCGGAATAATACGGTGTGTGGATGGGGAAAATAGACCAAACGACAAAAAAATAGTCTGAACGACAAAACCAAAATGTTCTAAATCACAAAGATGTGCGATTCTGACAATTGAGACATTTTTTATAGGCAAGAATCGGGCTGAATTTAAATCTTTTCGCTTATTTTGTATGTTAAGTCTGGATTGGAAATTTAAAAAGCATATAAAAAATGAGCAAAAGAATCCTATTCTTCATTTTGTTTTCGTGGCTGGCACCGGCAGCTTTTCCGGCTTTTGCGCAGCAGAAAACAGACACAGTTTACACCTTCCGCTTCGTTCCGCAGAAGGACATGTTCTACGTGCCTTGGAATGGCAATGACACGGAACTTGCCCGCCTGTTGGAATGTATCGAAAACAACAAAACCACAATTCTTGACGGCAAGCTGCCGCTACTGGTTGACGGATACTGTAATTCACTGGGCAGTGAAGCCGAGAACCTTGCCACGGCGAAGATCCGTGCCAACCGTGTGAAATCCGAACTGATTATCCGTGCGGAAATAAAAGAGGAGAATTTCATTACCCGCAACCATGCGACTGAGGGTGATTTTGTCACCGTGCGCCTGACGGTACCGGTAAAGGGAACTGCCGCGACGGATGCGGAAGCACGACGCAAGGCGGAAACCGAACGACTGGAAGCCGAGAAGCGTGCCGAACAGGAACGGCTTGCCGAAGAGCAGCGCAAGGCGGAAGAAGCCCGACTTGCCGCTGAAAAGGCAGAAGCCGAGAAAGCCGCTCAACAAAATACACTTGCCGACACGCCGTCGGAAACCAAAATCACAACTGATTATCATCTCTCCCTGCGTGCCAACCTGCTGCGCTGGGCTACCCTGACACCAGATCTTGGCGTGGAATGGCGCATCTGCCCATCGTGGGGCATTGCCGTAAACGGCTCGTGGACTTCATGGACGTGGAGCGACAAGGACCACCGCTATGCACTCTGGGAAGTGGCTCCGGAAGTGCGTTACTATATGGGTGAGAAGAAAGCCTGGTATCTGGGCGCGATGTTCAAGGCCGGACAGTTCAACTACAAGCTCTCCGAAACAGGCAAGCAGGGCGACCTGATGGGTGGCGGCATCACCGCCGGCTATCAGCTGCGGCTGAACAAGGCACTGGCTCTTGATTTCAACCTCGGTTTGGGCTACCTGAATGCCGATTTCGAAAAATATGAAGTCATCGACGGTGTACGTGTACGCCGCGGCAACGAGACAAAAGATTGGTGTGGTCCCATCAATGCCGGTGTGACATTGGTATGGAAGTTATTCTAATACGGAGGAATAGAATATGAAAGCAAGACAATATATAAATATGATGGGAATGGCAGCCGCCGTGCTGCTCTCTTCCTGCGTGAAGGACACGCTTTATGACACGCCGCATCCCGACTACGGGAAGATTGCGGTGACAGCCGACTGGTCGGCCCGCGGTGAAGGTATCGACATACCTGCCACATGGACGGTCACCATGGGTGACTATACGGGTACGGAGACTTCCGCCACCCATACCCCCGACCATCTGTTTGCTCCGGGCAGCTACACCCTTGCGGTGTGGAACCCGGCTGAAGGAATCACGGTGAACGGCACCACAGCCACCATTGCCGCAGCCACGGGAACCCGGGCAGGCACGGATACCTTTGTGAACAATGCCCCGGGATGGTTCTTCACCTATACGGAACAGGTGACCATCGAGAAAGACAAGGACTATCCGCTGACCGCCGCAATGAAGCAGCAGGTACGCGAACTGACGCTTGTCGTCGAACCTACTGGTGATGCCGCCGGACGCATCACGGAGATTGTTGCCCATCTGACGGGTGCAGCCCGAACACTCAATTTCGCTACTGATACCTACGGAGCCGCTTCGAACGTCGTGCTGCCCTTCACCAAGATTACCGAAGGTGACGATGCCGGCAAGTGGAAAGCCACGGTGCGGCTGTTGGGTGTGACCGGCACGGAACAACTGCTGACGGGTGAAATCCGCTATGCGGACGGCAACCCGACCCCCACCACGCTGAAAAGCGACCTCACGGAAGCCCTCAAGGAGTTCAACACCGGAAAGGGCGCATCGCTGACCCTCGGCGGAACGCTGGTTGAGACTCCCGAAGGCATGGAAGTGGACGGAGCCGAAATCAACGGCTGGGAAGAAGTGAAAGGTGATGATGTAAATGCCGATTTGTAACTAATATAATGACAGATATAATGAAGACAAGATTTTTTGCACTTGCGACGCTCGTCCTCGCACTGGCAGCCTGCAACAACGACAACGAGAACCTGAACGGTGACCCAGTGGCCGCCCAGTTTACCGCCGACATCGCCCTCGCCACCCGCGCCAGCGGAACCACCTGGGATAACGGCGACCGTATCGGCATCACCGACATCGGCAACGACACCCAGTACGGCAACGTGCCTTTCATCCTGAAAAATGGGAAATTTGAGGCAGAAAAAAAGGTCATCTATATCGAAGATACAAAGCCCCATACTTTCCGCGCCTACTATCCGTACAACGCGGCGGGAGGTATCCTCGCAGCCACGACCGATGCCACGGCGCAGCAGAACCAGCCTGCCATCGACTTCCTCTTTGCTTCAGGAGCCACGGGAGACAAAAACAACCCGGTAGTAAGCTTCACCGACAAAACCGCCAAAGGCGGTGAAGACAACTCCTTCCACCACCGCATGAGCCAGATAACCCTTACCTTCGAGGCGGGCGACGGCGTGGATTTCAGCGTGGTCAAGCCTGAACGTTACACGCTGGACGGATTGTTACTCACCGGTACGTTCAACACGGCCGACGGTATTGCCACCGCAGACAACGGGGTACAGACCGGAGAACTGACCATGAATCTGGCAGACGGCTATCTCACGTCATCGATCATCCTCTTCCCGCAGACAGTTGCATCCCTGCCGTTGGTTGTGAATTACAAAGGTCAGGAATATCATGCCACACTCACCATGCCCGAAGGCGCACTGCAGGCGGGCAACAACTATTCCTATACCGTCAAGGTACGCAACAAAGTCCTTGAAGTCAGCGAAGCCACCATTGCAAAGTGGAACGATATAGACGGTGGAGATGTGGGTGCTGACCTGTAGGATGTTAATAATTAATTGATTAGAATGAAGAATTATGAGACATAGATTATTTATCCCCGCAGCCACCGCACTGCTGTTCGCCCTCGCCGCCTGCACGCAGGACGAACTTGCTGGCGATAACCGTCTGCCCGAAGGTGAATACCCCGTCGTCATCCGTGCCACCGGACTGTCCGTAGAGGCAACGCCGCAGGCAGCCCCTTCCACCCGTGCCACCGTGGACGGCGACTGGCAGGGCATACAGACTGTGGCACTCAAGATGGGCGATGCGGTAAAGGAATACACCGTAACGGCTTCTACCGATTTCAAGAGTGCCACGCTTTCACGTGAGAACGACCCGCACTACTGGACCAGCCGCGACCCGATTACCGTATCGGCATGGTGGCCCTTCGATAATGCCGACATCACACAGATGCCTGCCGTGAAGGTGGCCGAAGACCAAAGCAAATTGGCTGACTTTCAGAACAGCGACTTCATCGCCGCTGAGAACAGGAAGGTGGAATTTAACAACCCGAAACTTGAATTTACCCACCGCACGACACGCGTGGCAATCGAACTGAAGCCCGGCACGGGATTCACAAGCGTGGACGGTGCCACGGTGAGCCTCGTGAGCCTGTCCGCCGATAACGGCAACCCGACCGCCATCAAGACTTACAACGCAAGCGGCAACACCTATGAGGCACTGACCGCCCCGCAGACCGTTGCGGCAGGCAAGCAGTTCATCCGGGTGGAACTCGGCGGCGGCACCTTCTACTTCTGCCCGCAGAACAACGTCGTATTAGAAGCGGGTAGCCGCTATATCTACACCGTCAAGGTGAACGCCACCGGCTTGACGTTAGAGGGTTGCACTATCGGTGAATGGGCTGACGGCGGCGGCGAGAGCGGCACAGCCGAGGATTTGGGCTACATCTACGACAGCAACACCAAGACCTACACGGTCTATAACGCCGACGGCCTGCTGGCATGGAACGAAGCCTCACAAAAAGATGAATCGATAAATTGCACCCTCGCCACTGACATCGACCTGACGGGTAAGGAATGGACACGGTCAGGCATATTTACATTCTACTCCGGCGTCTTTAATGGGCAGGGACACCGCATTACAGGATTTAACTCTTCAGCAATGAATAATACTGGATTTTTGGGTTCACTCTTAAGTGAACGTGGAGTGATAAAGAACCTACAACTCATAGATGTGAATCTGTATGGCAGTAGTGGAAATACTGCTGGAATAGTGGGCCGAAATCATGGCCAAATCATTGCCTGCTCTGTGACGGGAAAAATTTCTGCATCATATGGTGGAACTTGTGGTATAGCCGAATCAAATTATGGCGATATCATCGCTTGCTGGTTCGACGGCACATTGAAAGAGTCTAACAATGGAGCTATAGTGCGTTATAACTACGCTGATATAACTTCCTGTTATTGGGGAGGCAATGCCGGGCAAGGAGTATTCCGTATTGAAGGAGGAACGGTAGATGCCACGAAGGTGGACGGCGCGACCGTGAAATGGCAGACTGCCGTCGACGGCATGAACACCGCCCTCACCGCTGGCGACTACCAGTGGATACTCGGCACCGACGGTCTGCCCGTATTACAAAAGAGACAATAACGAACCCTAAACGACACGCATCATGAAACGAGCAACCATCCATACATCCGCAGCCATCGCCCTGCTGCTCGGCCTTGCCGCCTGCACGCAGGACGAACTTGCCGACGATAACCGTCTGCCCGAAGGAGAATACCCCGTAGTCATCCGTGCCACCGGACTGTCCGTAGAGGCAACGCCGCAGGCAGCCCCATCAACCCGTGCCACCGTGGACGGCGACTGGCAGGGCGTCACTTCCGTGGCACTCAAGACGGGCGATGCGGTAAAGGAATACACCGTAACGGCTTCTACCGATTTCAAGAGTGCCACACTCTCACGCGAGAACGACCCGCACTACTGGACCAGCCGCGACCCGATTACCGTATCGGCATGGTGGCCCTTCGATAATGCCGACATCACCCAGATGCCTGCCGTGAAGGTGGCTGAAGACCAGAGCCAATTGGCTGACTTCCAGAACAGCGACTTCATCTCTGCCGAAAACCAGACGGTGAAATTTGACGACCCGACACTTGAATTTACCCACCGCACGGCACGCGTGGCAATCGATCTGAAGCCCGGCACGGGATTCACGAGCGTCGCCGGTGCCACGGTGAGCCTCGTAAGCCTGTCTGCCGATAACGGCAACCCGACCGCCATCAAGACCTACAACGCAAGCGGCAACACCTACGAGGCACTGACCGCTCCGCAGACCGTTGTGGCAGGCAAGCCGTTCATCAGGGTGGAACTCGGCAGCGGCACTTTCTACTTCCGTCCGCAGAACAACGTCGTGTTGGCAGCAGGCAGTCGCTATAAATATACCGTTAAGGTGAACGCCACTGGCCTGACATTAGATGGCTGCACTATCGGTGACTGGGCTGACGGTGGCAGCGAGAGCGGTGAGGCTGAGGATTTGGGGTATTCTATACAGAACGACGGCAGTTACACGGTCTATAACGCCGACGGCTTGCTGGCATGGAACAAAGCCGTACAAAAAGATGAATCAATAAATTGCACCCTCACCGCCGACATCGACCTGACGGGTAGGGAATGGACACGGATAGGCACATGGCCAGGTTACTCCGGCATCTTTAATGGGCAGGGACACCGCATTACGGGATTAAACTTTTCAGCAGCGACTACTGAACTTTTTGGGTTATTAAATGAACGTGGAGTGATAAAGAACTTACAACTCATAGATGTGAATCTGTATGGCAATAGTGGATCAGCAGCTGGAATAGTGGAGCAAAATAATGGCCAAATCATTGCCTGCTCTGTGACGGGAAAAATTTCTGCATATGGTAGAACTTGTGGTATAGCCGATTTAAATTATGGCAGAATCACCGCTTGCTGGTTCGACGGCACATTGAAAGAGTATGAATCCGGAGCTATAGTGCGTTATAACTACAAAATTATAACTTCCTGTTATTGGGGAGGCAATGTCGGGCAAGGAGTATTCCGTGATCATGGAGAAAAGGTAGATGCCACGAAGGTGGACGGCGCGACAGTGAAATGGCAGACAGCCGTCGACGGCATGAACACCGCCCTCACCGCTGGCGACTACCAGTGGGTACTCGGCACCGACGGTCTGCCCGTATTGCAAAAGAAACAATAACGAACCCTAAACAACACGCATCATGAAACGAACAATCATCCATACATCTGCAGCCATAGCCCTGCTGCTCGGCATTGCCGCCTGCACGCAGGACGAAGCGGGCTTCCTGCAGGAAGGGGCGGAAGGCACACCCATCGTCTTTACCGCCACGGGGCTGAACCCCGCTGCGACAGCCATCGCCAATACCCGTTCCACCGTGGACGGAGACTGGGAGGGTGTGCAGAGCGTGGCAGTCCTGATGGACGGCACGGTGAAGGCATACGACGTGACGCTCACCACCGCCGACCCCGCCAGCGCCACGCTGACCTCCACCGACCCGTACTACTGGACCAACCACAAAGACATCACCGTCACAGCGTGGTGGCCCTACACCGCTGGCGAGACAACCCCACCTGCGGTAAAGGTAAAAGCCAACCAAAGTACCCAGAAAGACTTTGAGGGCAGCGACCTCATCGTAGCCGACGGGCAGACGGTGACCTACGGTAGCCCCACGCTTCGCTTCACCCACCGCACGGCGCGAGTGACCATCGTTCTGACGGACTACACCGAGGGGCTGGCATCCGTGCGACTGACGGGCCTCTCCACCGAAGGCGACAACCCTGCCGAAATCACCCCGTATGACAAGGGCAGCAACACCTACACCGCCATCGTAGCCCCGCAAAGTGTGGCAGCTGGCACGACCTTCATTACCTGCACCTTCACTGACGGCAAGACCTTCGTCTATAAGATGAAGAATGCTACCGACTGGCAGGCGGGCGGTGAATATACCTACACCGTCTCCCTCGCTGCGGCAAAAGACCTGGGCTATACCATAGAGAGCGACGGCAGCTACACCGTGACATCCGCCGATGGCCTGATGCATGTAGCCGATTTAGTGAACGGAGGTAAGACCGACATTAACATTACCCTCGACAAAAACATTGACTTGACGGGCAAAGGCTGGACGCCGATAGGCACAAGCTTCGATAACTCATACAAAGGCACTTTCGACGGCGGCGGCCATACCATCACGGGGTTGACCGTTACGACAAATGACCAATTTGTGGGTCTGTTCGGCTATCTCAATAGAGCTGGTACGGTGAAGAATGTGGTGATGGAAGGCATACAGATAACAAGCAATCACATGTTTGGCTGTACTGGTGGCGTGGTAGGATATAGCTGGGGCACCATTGAAAACTGCTCGGTGTCGGGCAGCATCAGCGGCACGGATTGTGTCGGCGGTGTGGTGGGTTCACAAAAGGCTGGTTCCATCATCGGATGCTGCACCTCTGCCACAGTAAAGGGAACGCACTATGTCGGCGGTGTGGCAGGAGAAAAATGGGGCACCATGACAGCTTGCTATGCCACAGGCAACGTGACCTTAGAAATAGCCTCCCAAAAGAATCTCTCTGGCGGCGGTGTAGTGGGATTAAACGGAGGAAGCCGCGTCCTTGCCTGCTATGCCACGGGCAACGTAACAAGTACAGGTAGTAGCACTGGCAATGTGCATATCGGCGGCTTGTTGGGAGATAACTACACCACCGTGACCGCCTGCTACTGGAAGAACAATCATGAACAAGGTATCGGCTACAAAAAGGCAGGCACCGTCACCGAAGTCACGAAGGTGGACGGCACTGGCGTTACCTGGCAGAAAGCTGTTGACGGCATGAACACCGCCTTGCAGAACGCAGGTTCAAAGTGGCGTTACGAACTTAACGGAGCATTGCCTACCTTGAGGAAGCAGTAAACCGTAGGGAGGAAAAGTTCCGCTCGCAACGGAATGAACCGAAGTATAACCCCAATAAAGAAAGGAGGACGTGATGGAACACACGGAGAATCCACCATATTGGTTTTGGCATCAAGACATTGTCAATAATAATATAGTCTCCAGTGTAAATATGGAATCTGTAAGCCGGACATTGTCAAGATTGGTGCTCATTAAAGACAACAAATCAAGTATTTAAATTAAAAACATGGGACTTTTTCACAGAGGCAAGAAAAATAATGACGATGAGCCGGACAGTGTTCAAACCAATTCATTCTCTGATATTATGAATGGTTTGCAATACGCCGTAAACTGTGCACAAGATACATTGCAGAATCATCAGATACAAAATCTGACCAGACTTTTTGAAGGAACAAATGCAAATAACGCAAATACGTTCCAATCGAAAAAAAATCATGGTTGGAGACAAGACTATTGATATTCCACTTATAGCCTTGATATCCCATCATTATCTTGCAATGGATAATGTGCAGATAAAGTTCAAGGCGAAGGTCGGAAGCGTGGAATCACAGATCCCGGAAAACAACTTGCTGTTATCCAGTCCGCACAGAGCCAATCTCCAGATGCAGATGAGCAACATAAAACCGGATGCGGATGATGTCATGGAGGTTTGCGTCAATTTTAAGGTTCAGGAGACTCCGGAGAGTATTTCCCGAATCATTGACGATTTTGTAAAAAACATATAACAATTTCAAAATTCAAATGTTATGGCAGAAGAAATAAAGAACCAAGGGCAACAAGAAAATGCGGAAAACTTGAATGAAAATGTAAGCGGACAGGCGAAAGAAATTATCTCCGCTGCATTGGAAGAGACTCAAAACAGAGAAACTTCTCCAGTTCTTAAAGCAGATTCAAACGTGACTGACAAATTCAAGGGGCTTCCCATGCGGGAACTTATTGCAGCTCCACTTATTGCAGCAGCCGAAGCACAACAGGAATTGGCAGCGACAGCATGGAATTTCTACAAGCAAATTGCTTTTGATGACGACGGTAAAACAGCTCGTGTATTGGAATTCGATATTAAAAGACCGATACAGCAGGATGGAGTAATGACAACAATGCCACAAAGTGTCAAGGCTCCGTTTATAGGATTGGTGCCTATTCCTTCTCTGCTTATAGACCGCGTGGATGTAGATTTCCAGATGGAGGTTACTGATACCTCAAATGTAAAAAGCACTATTAATGCCGAAGTAGAAACAAAAGTTTCCGGGAAGAGTTGGTTAATAAGCGCAGAAATCAGCGGCAAAGTAACGACCGCCCGTGAGAACACCCGCATGACCAACCAAACGGCAAAATACCAGATACATGTTTCGGCCAGCCAGCAACCACAGACCGAAGGTCTGTCAAAACTGATGGATATAATGGCTTCCTGTATCGAGCCTATAAATACAGAAAGCAGTAAATAGAGTATAAACATATAGAACGGGATGGATAAAGTCCCGTTCTTATAATTCATACAAAAATGCCGATATTACCGAGTTTAAGAATTAACCCTGTAGCGACTATCAATAGTTCAAATATTTTTGTGCTTCCTCAAGGATATGCATTTCCTGCAGGTCCAGTAACAATAACAGAAATTAGTTTGAGAAGAGGCTCTCTTTTCAGGTTAATACCAACACCACTTGGTACTGACTTCTATTTCCCATTCATACCAAATAATGTAGGTTCATGTGTTGTTAACCATCCATTCAATGGACAAATTGTCACTACACTGGCGTTAAGCGGATGTGCTATAGAAGTCCACTCTTTCCCAAGTCTCAATCGTTATGTCTTCTATCATGATAGTGATGGTAGAAATATGTATCGCATCCCGCCTACAAATAGAGGGGCTCAAGTCTGTCGAATTCAATCCGGATCCTATTGGGATAACTATGGGCTTTATAAGACGGCAGCTCCAAATGTTCAATTCATATTTGTTTATTATAATAATGCCTGGCATGTAGGTGCTTTTGGCGTTTATACAAAATATGTTCATCCATCAGTAGATATCATAAAAACATTTACACCCAAAGGAAGTAAATACAGAGGCTTTTTTAACGATAGGTTTCGTTTGTTGCAGCTATAAAATGCAAAATGCAAGCACTACCCGTTATTTATGAATTTTGTTTGAATTGTGAATGGCAGCTTTATTGAGACATGACATACGCAACATTATTTTATGGCAGTCATCGGCAGCATGGCTGCCATTTTAGCAAACGCTTGATTTAGTTGATGGAGATAAGATTACGACATAAGATTCTTTTGGGATATATAATTCTTTTGGCGGCCATAGGCAGTATGGTCGCCATTTTGGTACATGAACGCAAACGAATAAAAGAGATAGAGGCCGAGTCCGCCGAGATACGGCAAGTGCGTCGTAGTATCAACACGGCTCATCGCCGTATTACGGGGCTCGCCACATTGGGTGAGGGTGTGGTAAATTGGAACAAAGCGGACTATCTATACTATCGTAACCGCCGACTGCAAGCCGACAGTTTACTGAACTTGCTGAAACGGCACTGCCGTGAATATGTACGCCCGGAACAGATAGACACTCTTCGTGCTCTGCTTGCCGAAAAGGAGACACACCTGCTGCACATAATGGAAATGTTTGAACGGCGAACTGAAGCGGACAGCGTGCTGGTAAACCAGTTGCCGGAAGTGGCAAGGCGTGCAACACATATCCGTACCATAGAACAAAAGAAAAAAGGGATTGCAGGATTCTTCGGGAAAAAAGAAGAAATACAAGTAATGCCATCCCAAAAAGAACTTCATGATTTCAGTGACAGCCTGATAGCAATACATCAAAGACAAGCGAGCGAAATGGACATTTATGCCGACAGCCTGCGTATGCGCAACAGGGAATTGAACAGGACATTGAACAAGCTGATAAACGACCTTGACGAACAGGCACAAACAGCCTTCTCACAAAGAGAGTTAAAAATGGCAGAAGCAGAGAAAATGTCGTACTTTTTAATGACAGGAGTAATCGGCATGGCCATCATCCTGCTCATCATTTCGCACCTTATCATCATGCGTGACCTTAACCGCAGGGAAAGGGACAAGGCTGAACTGGAAGATACGGCAACACAAAACCGTACACTCTCCGACATGCGCAAGAAAATAATCATCACACTTTCCCATGACATACGAGGACCTCTCAATGCCATCAGTGGCAGTGCTGAACTGGCCATGGATACTCGTGACCGGAAACGCCGCAATGACTATCTCGGAAACATCCTTGAATCATCCCGTCATATCACCCGTCTTGACAACCGCCTGCTTGACCTCTCCCGTCTGGACGATGCTAAAGAAACCCTAAACGAAATTCCTTTCCATCTTGAATCCTTTCTGGAAAGTATCGCTGAAGAATACACACGCAAGGCGAACGACAAAGGATTGATGTTTGACAAGGCTTTTATGGGTTGCGGCATCACCGTCCTTGGCGATGCAGACCGCATAAGGCAGATAGTGGTCAACATTCTGGAGAATGCTGTAAAATTCACCCGTACAGGTTATATCAAATTTCTGGCAAGTTATGAAGAAGATACTCTTTCAGTAAAGGTCAAAGATACGGGGATAGGAATGGACGAGAACACAACACAACGCATTTTTCAGCCCTTTGAACGGGCTGCTCCTGATTTGGATTCAGAAGGCTTCGGACTGGGACTTTCCATTACGAAAGGGCTGGTGAACCTGTTCGGAGGAAGACTCTCTGTTTCGAGCCAGATCGGTAAAGGCAGCGAATTCAAGGTGGAAATTCCGCTTAGGCAGACCAATGAGCCTGCAAGAGACAAGCCAGAAACTTATACGGGAAACCTCAGACTTCCTCGGCGGGTTCTTGTAGTCGATGACGATCCGATACAATTGCGCAACACAGTTGAAATGATGGAACGGAACGGTATCTCATGCCGAGCCTGTACCAATGCACAGGAAGTGGTCAAGGCATTGAGAACCGGAGAATACGACCTATTGCTGACCGATATACAGATGCGTGGTACGGGAGGTTTTGACCTGTTGCATCTGCTACGCCTTTCCAACATAGGAAATTCACGGACAATTCCCATAGCTGCAATGACCGCCCGTAACGACGGCGATGCAGACCGCTATATTCAAGCCGGATTTGCCGGCTGTATCCACAAACCGTTCTATACAAGGGACCTGCTCGAATTTCTCTCGTCACTCATTGGACAGGACAGAACAATGGATAATCATTCTCCAGATTTCGAGGCTCTGTATGTCACTACAGGAGACGAACGCTGGACTTTGGAGACTCTTATAGAGGAATCCAATAGGAACAGTTCTGACTTGCTGGATTCTTTGAGTCAGGAAAAGCCCGACC
>ENA-UPSY01001389-UPSY01001389.1-human-gut-metagenome-genome-assembly--contig:-NODE-1389-length-25300-cov-8.051818_pt1 | contig 25300 bp, 22 predicted proteins | sample MGYA00250044_ERZ773365 | MGnify/ENA primary metagenome ERZ773365 (study PRJEB29103, sample SAMN06111932) | human gut metagenome | biome: human gut; feature: ankylosing spondylitis patient; material... | reverse complement strand
AGGCAGTCTGGTCAAAGAAGCACTGTATGATATCTATTCTTCGCGTGGCAGCCAGTATAAAAACTCCCTTTTGATGACAAGTATGCTCTATAGGGCATTAGCTCTTTTTTTACCCGACAGTACAGACCACAGCAGCCATGACCTTTACTCATCCTATGTCACTTCGGCTGTAGAATACATCCATCATAACTACTCTTATACGATCACGATCGATGACATCGCTTCTTATATCGGGATCAGCCGCAGCCATTTATTCCGGGCATTTAAGCTGCATACCGGCACTTCCCCAAAAGAATATCTGACAAATTACCGGATCGCACAGGCATGTAACCTTTTAAAACAGTCGGATCTGTCTGTCCAGTCAGTTGCAAACTCTGTTGGCTTTGACAATGGGCTGTACTTTTCTAAAGTATTTCATCAAAAAAAAGGAATGACACCATCCCAATGGCGCACTCCTTAGTATTTTCAAACGGCTCTGCCTGTGCTGCTTCCACTGCTTTTTTATAACAAATCCAGAATTTCCTGTTTAGAAATCACACCGATCGAACGATTTGTTTCTTCACCATTTTTAAAGACCAGTAACGTCGGAATCGATACAACACGATATTTCTGTGCCAGTTCCGGTGCTTCATCTGCATTGATCTTTGCAACTTTAAAAGAATCATTCTCTTTTGCGATTTCTTCTATAACGGGACCGATCATTTTGCATGGCCCACACCATGGCGCCCAGATATCTACCAGGACAGGAATCTGTGATTGCAATACCTCTTGTTCAAAATTTTCTCCGGTTACATGAATAAGTTCCATTTGTATCCTCCTTTTCTGTCAGCCTTTTATGCTGACCTTCTTTTATTATCTTTGTTTTTAATGATCATCTTTTTTGTCTTTTTCCGCATTGCGGACGGAGCGGCCTTCGACGCCGCGGCGCTGGAAATATTCCGCCGCCAGGCCCGCGAATGCGCCCCCTACCGCGAATACCTCGCCCGGATCGGCGTCCGGGCGGAGCATGTCGACACGCCTGAAAAGATTCCGTACCTGCCCATCGAACTGTTCAAGACGCATACGGTCTATTGCGGGGAGACTCCGCCCGAGGCGGTCTTCACTTCGTCGGCCACCACCGGAATGACGCCCTCGCGCCACCCGATGCGCTCGCTGGCGCTCTACGAGCAGGCGTTCCGCACGGCATTCCGCAACTTCTACGGCGACCCCGCCGGATTGAGCCTCTACGCCCTGCTGCCCAATTACCTGCGGCGCAAAGGTTCGTCGCTGGTCTACATGGCCGACCGGCTGATCGCCGACTGCGGATCAGGCGGATTCTATCTGGATGACTGCGAAGGACTGCTGGCGGCGATGGAGCGCGACCCGAAGCCGAAAATCCTGCTGGGCGTAAGCTATGCGCTGTGGGACCTCGCGGAGCGGTACGCTCCGAAGCTCCGCGATACGGTGGTGATGGAGACGGGCGGCATGAAGGGTTACCGCGAGGAGATTCCCAAAGAGGAGTTCCACCGAATCCTCTGCGACGCCTTCGGGGTCGGGGAGATTCATTCGGAATACGGCATGGCCGAACTCACCTCGCAGGCCTATTCGCAGGGAGGCAACGTGTTCCGCTGCCCGGGCTGGATGCGCGTCACGGCACGCGACGTCAACGACCCGTTCGACCAGCTCCCGGCAGGCGCACGCGGCGGGCTGAACATCGCGGACCTGGCTTCCTGGTGGTCGTGCGCCTTTATCCAGACACAGGACGTGGGGCGCGTCGGCGCGGACGGCGCGTTCGTCATCGAAGGCCGTATCGACCATTCGGACATCCGGGGCTGCAATCTTCTGGTACAATGAAATGCCGGTTGAAATATCGGCAATGCATCGCAGCGCGGAATGCCGTTTCCACGGCGTTCCGCCGTGTTTGCAAATCCGCCCCACCCCTGACTACCCGCCCGGGGCGGGAAGTTGAACGCCGCAAGCGGCAGCGTGTCGCGACGAACCCCTTTACAAATTATCAGACTCCATGAAAACCGTAGCATTCGTTCCCATCCGGCTCAACAGCCAGCGCGTCGCAGGCAAGAACCTCCGCCCGCTGGACGGATCGCCGCTGATGTGTCATATCCTGAAAACCCTGACTGAAGTGGAGGGCATCGACGAGGTCTACGTCTTTTGCAGCGACGAAGGCATCCGCGCGCTGCTGCCCGAGGGGGTCCGGCTGCTGCTCCGCGACCCGTCGCTCGACAGCGACACGACGCTCGGACGGGAGATTTACGACAGCTTCACCGCCCGGGTCGGGGCCGACCTCTACATCCTCGCCCACGCCACCTCGCCGTTCATCCGCGCCGCGACCCTTGCCGATGCGCTCGGCAAAGTGCGTTCGGGCGAATACGACTCGGCGTTCAGCGCCGAAAAAGTCCAGACTTTCGCCTGGTTCGAAGGCCGTCCGCTCAACTACGCTCTCGACAACATCCCCCGCACGCAGACCATCGAGCCGGTTTACATCGAGACCAGCGCCTTCTTCATCTTTTCGCGGGAGTTGTGGTGCGGCCGCGGCCGCCGCATCGGCGATCGTCCCTACATGGCCGTCGTGGACCGCATCGAGGGTTTGGACATCGACTACCCCGAGGACTTCGCCATGGCCGAAATCATCGCGGCGAGCCGGAACCTGCCGGGATAAATAAAAGCCGATTCTGCGAACTCGCAGACTCGGAAGATTTTCGATTTGCCGGAGGCGAATCGGCAGGCCGCAGCTCCGCCTTGCGGAAGCCTGCTATTCCGCACGCTCCATAGCAGGCCACCGCGAGCAGCTGCCTGAAAACAGAGCCGAATTGCTGAAAAATGAGTCTTCCGACCCTGCGAATTTTCAGAACCGCCCTTTTTCTATTTTCGTTCCCGCTCGTAGGCGTCGATCATCGACCCCTCGGTCCGGTTTATGATCCGCGCCCCGAGCGATCGGGCGTAATCGCGCAGCGCCTCGTGGCCGCGGAACAGTTCGGCGACCTCGGCCAGATAAACGGCCATCGTATAGGGACGGTGCGGAACCTTCTGGAAGATCGGCTTCGGAACGGCCGGAGTGTCGTCGTAATAGTGCCTGTCGGCCCGGCAGAGACGGTTCTCGTCGTCGACCGACAGCCCGTCGAGCAGCGTATGATCCACCCCATAGAGTTCCAGCGTCTTGTAGCCCAGCAGCAGGGCGACATACTCGCACACCTGCACCACGGTCCCGAAATTGGCGCTTCCCAGACCGTGGCGGTAGAGCCAGAACTCCACGCCCCGGAACCCGCGGTAGACCTGCGTGTGGAACCGCACGATGCGGATATTGGGGTTGGGCAGCGCGGCACGGTAGTCGAACCGCTCGGGGTTGTAGTACTGCACGTAGAGGTTCATCGGCCACGTCACCTTTTCGGCAAGCGTGCGGTAGAGTTCCGCCACGCGGTCGCGGCAGACGCTGTCGCGGAAAAACATCGGATCGGAAAGCACGTAATAAGCCGGCCGGACCGTCGTAAAACGTTCGTCCAGCGCAAAGTAGTTGACCGCCATGACGTCCTTTGCCGTGTGTTCGCCCCGGGCGATCAGCCGCGGCAGGTCTTCGGCCAGCGAAGGGCCGTTGCCGAGGATCAGGACCGACGGCTTCGGCGCGCCGACCGTTCCGGCTCGGCCGACGTAGTTGCGGAAATTCTCCTTCACGGCCATCACTGCAAAGTAAAACGCCGTCTCATAGAGGTTGCGCAGGAATCGGTCGGTTTTTTCGAATACGGTCATGGTACGGTTTTATTTGCAAAAGTAGCAAAAGATCAATATCTTCGCAACAAAACCCGGCAGAACAGATGTCAGAACCCACCATTTCGGTCGTCATACCCCTCTACAACAAGCAGCTGGAAATCGGCGCGGCCGTACGCTCGGCCCTGGCGCAGACCCGCCCCCCGCAGGAGATCATCGTCGTGGACGACGGTTCGACCGACGGCGGCGCGGAGATCGTGCGTGCGATCGGCTCGCCGCTCGTAAGGCTCGTCCGGCAGTCCAACGCCGGGGTCTGCGCCGCACGCAACCGCGGCATCGCAGAGTCGACAGGCGAATACATCGCCCTGCTGGACGCCGACGACGCCTGGGAGCCGGGGTTTCTGGCCGAAATCGCCGCCATGATCCGCGAGTTCCCCGGCTGCGGACTCTACTGCACGGCGTTTTCAATAATAAGCCACGACGGGACCTATCCGGCCCCGACACCCTCCGAGCGGGGCGTCGTGGCGAATTTCTTCCGCGAATCGGCCCACCGCTACATCGCCATCCCGTCGGCCAGCTGCATCCCGCGGCGCGTGTTCGACACCGTGGGGCTGTTTCCCGAGGGCATGAAGATCGCCGAAGACCTCTACATGTGGATCAGGATTGCCCGCCGCTACGAAGTCTGCTTCTCGCCCGAACGGCTGGTCCGCTACTCGCGGGTGGCTTCGAACCGCTCGGCGGCAAGCTACACGCCCGAGAAGACCGTCCATTCGTTCGAGGAGCTGTACGACCCACTGGCCCCCGAGGAGGACCGGGAGTTCGTGGCCCGCGCCGCACTGGGAAAAGCGCTTATCATCAGCGCCAAAGGCGGCACGAAGGAGGCCGCCCGCGCCGCCCGGTTCTTCGCCTGGACGCGGACCTACCGCCGCACGCTGCGCAAGGTCCGCGCCCTGAACGCCCTGCCCGCCGGCTGGCGCGGTCCCGTGATCCGGCTTTACAACGCGCTGGCCTGGCGCCTCGCCCGCAAAGGACTCTAATACTCAAAATGATGAAATACCTCCTGCACACCCTTTCCTGCCTGCTGCTTTTCGCAGCGGAAACCTGCCTCGCGCAGACGCCCGGCCACACGCTGCGTTCGGGCGGCATCGACCGCACCTACCGCCTCCACCTGCCCGAAGGGCTGCCCGACGGCGCGCCGCTGGTCATTGTCCTCCACGGCTACGGAGGACAGGGCGACCCGGAACGGTTCGACATGAACCGCGTTGCCGACCGCCACGGTTTCGCCGTCTGCTACCCGCAGGGCGAACGCGACGGCCGCGGCAAGACGTGCTGGAACGTGGGTTACCCCTTTCAGGCCGATATGGCCGTCGACGACGTGCGGTTCCTCTCCGAACTGATCCGGCACCTTCAGAAAAAACATGGTTTGAGCCGCCGCAACGTCTTCTGCACGGGTATGTCGAACGGCGGGGACATGTGTTACCTGCTGGCCTCGCGCTGTCCGGAGACCTATGCGGCCCTCGGACCGGTCGCCGGGTTCATGTCCGTCGAAATCCTCCGCTCGGACCGCAATCCGCATCCGATTCCGCTGTTCGAAATCCACGGCACCGAAGACCGGACGACCCGCTGGGAAGGCGACCTCGGCAACGAAGGGGGCTGGGGCGCCTATGTCTCCGTCCCGACCGCGGTCGGCTACTGGGCCGCCAAGAACAAATGCCTCGCAGAGCGGATCGACACCCTGCCCTCCCGCCCCGGCGGCTTGCAGGTCATCGCCCACCGCTACACGGAGGGCACGGACGGAAACGAGGTCTGGCTCTACGAGACCGTCGGCGGAAAGCACTCCTGGAAAGAGACGGGCGTAGACACGGGCGAAGAGCTGTGGAAGTTTTTCAGCAGATACGTCCGGTAAACGAAAAAGGGTTCCGAATCATCGGAACCCTTTTTCACTCTGCCGGGCGGCGTCAGTTCGAGAACGTCAGCCCGTCCTGCCCGGCGTCGATCGCGATCGGCTTCGAGCGGTCGACCTCGCCGGCAAGAATCCGCTTCGAAAGGTCGTTGACCACATAGCGCTGGATGACCCGCTTCACGGGACGTGCGCCATAGAGCGGATCGTAACCCGCCGAGGCGATCCATTCGCGCGCCTTGTCACTGTACTCCAGCCGGATGCCGTTCTCCGAAAGCATCCTGCGCACGATGCCCAACTGGATGTCGACGATGCGTTCGATGTCCTTGTGCGTCAGCGGCTCGAACATCACGATCTCGTCGATACGGTTCAGGAACTCCGGTTTGAGCTGCTGTTTCAGCAGGTCGATCACCGCAAGGCGGGTCCGCTCGACAACCTCTTCGGGCAGCTTCCTGCCGTCGAAGGCCTCGGCGAAGTTATCCTGGATCACCTGCGAACCCATGTTCGAGGTCATAATGATGATCGTGTTGCGGAAATCCACCGTACGGCCCTTGTTGTCGGTCAGCCGGCCGTCGTCGAGCACCTGCAACAGGATGTTGAAGACGTCGGGATGCGCCTTCTCGATCTCGTCGAGCAGCACCACGGAATAGGGCTTGCGCCGCACGGCCTCGGTCAATTGGCCGCCCTCGTCGTAACCGACGTATCCCGGAGGCGCCCCGACGAGCCGCGACACGGCGTGCCGCTCCTGGTACTCGCTCATGTCGATACGCGTCATCATCTGGTCGTCGTTGAACAGGAACTCGGCCAGCGCCTTGGCCAGCTCGGTCTTGCCGACGCCCGTCGTACCGAGGAAGATGAACGAACCGATCGGCTTGCGGGGATCGTTCAGCCCGGCGCGCGAACGGCGCACGGCGTCGGAAATGGCCGCGATGGCCTGCTCCTGCCCGATGACGCGCTTGTGGAGTTCGTCCTCCATGTGGAGCAGTTTCTCGCGCTCCGAGGCCAGCATGCGCGTCACGGGAATGCCCGTCCAGCGCGACACCACCTCGGCCACGTCCTGCGCGTCGACCTCCTCCTTGATCATCGAACCGCTGGCCGAAGCGAGGCGGTACTCCTCCTGGAAAGCGGCGATCTCCTTCTCGGCCTCCTGAATCTTGCCGTAGCGGATTTCGGCCACCTTGCCGTAGTCGCCCTGCCGTTCGGCCTGCCGGGCCTCGACTTTCAGCGACTCGATCTTATCCTTGTTGGCCTGAATCTTTTTGAGCAGATCGCGCTGGCCCTGCCACCTGGCACGCATCTCGGCGTCACGGGCCTTCAGTTCCTCGATCTCCTTGGTCAGGTGCTCGACGCGCTCCTTGTCCTTCTCGCGGCGGATGGCCTCGCGTTCAATCTCGAGCTGGCGGACCCGGCGGTCGAGCGTGTCGATCTCCTCGGGCACGGAGTTCATCTCCAGACGCAGCCGCGAGGCGGCCTCGTCCACCAGGTCGATGGCCTTGTCGGGCAGGAACCGCGAGGTGATGTAGCGCGTCGAAAGCTCGACGGCGGCCACGATGGCCTCGTCCTTGATCCGCACCTGGTGGTGGTTTTCGTAACGCTCCTTCAGGCCGCGGAGGATCGAGATGGCGTCCTCCTGCGAAGGCTCGTCGACCATCACCTTCTGGAAACGGCGTTCGAGGGCCTTGTCCTGCTCGAAGTATTTCTGGAACTCGTCGAGCGTCGTGGCTCCGATGGTCCGCAGCTCGCCCCGCGCAAGGGCCGGTTTGAGGATGTTCGCGGCATCCATCGCACCCGACGACTTGCCGGCGCCGACCAGCGTGTGGATCTCGTCGATGAAGAGCAGTATCTCGCCCTCGCTGGCCGTAACCTCCTGCACGACGGCTTTCAGACGCTCCTCGAACTCACCCTGGTACTTGGCGCCTGCGATCAGCGCACCCATGTCCAGCGAGTAGATGACCTTCGATTTCAGGTTCTCGGGCACGTCGCCGTCGATGATCCTGCGGGCAATGCCCTCGGCGATGGCGGTTTTGCCGACGCCGGCCTCGCCCACGAGAATCGGGTTGTTCTTCGTGCGCCGCGAAAGGATTTGCAGCACGCGGCGGATCTCCTCGTCACGCCCGATGACCGGGTCGAGTTTTCCCGAGCGCGCCTGCTCGTTGAGGTTGATGGCATACTTGCCCAGCGCGTCGAACTGCTGCTCGGAGGTCTGCGAATCGACCGTCGCACCCTTGCGGAAGGTGCGGATCGCCTCAATCAGCTCCTTTTCCGTCGCGCCGCTGCGTTTGAGGATGTCGGCGGCCTGCCCGCGCTCGGCCACGAGGGCCAGCAGCAGGTGTTCGACGGAGGCGTATTTGTCGCCGAAATTCTTCGTGAAGTCCACGGCGCGCTGGATCGCCTTCGAGGTGTCCTGCGCAAAGAACTGCTCGCCGCCGCCCTCGACGCGCGGCAGCGACGCCACGGCCCGGCCGACCTCGTCGCGCAGCGAACGTACATTCACTCCCACGCGCCCCAGCAGGAACGTCGAGAGCGAATCGTCCTCGCGGATCAGCACCGCGAGCAGGTGGAGCGGTTCGACAGCCTGCTGTCCCCGCTCCCGCGCCAGCGAGAGCGCCGCTTGCAGCGCCTCCTGCGCCTTGATGGTAAGAGTGTTGATGTTCATAATATGTAATTTTTAATTTTGAATTCTGAATTGTGAATTGAGCAAAACCCCTGCCAACTCCGAATCCAGGACATAGTGTCATTATTTGTCACAGAACAACTGCCAACAACTGCCAACAACCGCCAATTTGTCGTGCCGGAGCACGGCACATAATTTTTAATTCTTAATTTTTAATTCTTAATTCATATTTCGTATCTTTGCAACACTATGAGTGATTTCATCGTCAGCGCACGCAAATACCGCCCCGCGACCTTCCGGTCGGTCGTCGGGCAGAAACATATCACCTCGACGCTCCAGAACGCCATCGAGCGCGGCCAGCTGGCCCACGCCTATCTCTTCTGCGGTCCCCGCGGCGTAGGCAAGACCACCTGCGCCCGCATCTTCGCCAAGGCCATCAACTGCCTCGCACCCGACGGCGCCGAAGCGTGCAACGAGTGCGAATCGTGCCGCTCGTTCAACGAGGGACGTTCGCTCAACATCCACGAGCTGGACGCCGCGTCGAACAACTCCGTGGAGGACATCCGCACGCTGATCGAACAGGTGCGCATCATCCCGCAGGTGGGCCGTTACTCGGTGTTCATCATCGACGAGGTCCACATGCTCTCGGCCGCAGCCTTCAACGCCTTCCTCAAGACGCTGGAGGAGCCGCCCGCCCACGCCATCTTCATTCTGGCGACCACCGAGAAACACAAAATCATCCCCACGATCCTCTCGCGCTGCCAGATCTACGATTTCAACCGCATCCGCGTCGAAGATTCGGTCGAATACCTCAAATACATCGCCTCCCAGGAGGGCATCTCGGCGGACGAAGAGTCGCTGAACCTCATCGCGCAGAAGGCCGACGGCGGCATGCGCGACGCGCTGTCGATGTTCGACAAGGCCGTGTCGTTCTGCGGCACGGCGCTGGACTACCGCAACGTGGCCCAGACGCTGAACGTGCTGGACTACGACACCTATTTCAGCGTGACGGAGATGCTGCTCGCGGGCAACTACGTCGACGTGCTGGTGGCCTTCGACAGCGTGCTGTCGAAAGGCTTCTCGGGCCAGACCTTCATGTCCGGCATGAACCGCCATATGAGGGATCTCCTGATGGCCAGGCAGCCCGACACGCTGCGACTGATCGAAATGACCGGAACGCTGCTCGAACGATACCGGACGCAGGCGGGCGCCTGCAGTGTCGAGTTCCTGTTCGGAGCCATCTCCGTACTGACGGAACTTGACGGGAAGATCCGGCAATCGTCGAACCAGCGATTGCTTGTCGAGTTGGGCTTGATGAAAATCGCCGGACTCGGTCAAAAAAAAAATGACACCCTGACATCTTCCGGGGAGTATCCGCTTCCCGAACTGACACCCCGAACGGCGGCCGCGGCCGTCGCGGCGACGCCTGCGGCGCAACCGCAGCCCGACCCGGCGACCCGACCCGGTCCGAATCCCGTTCCGGCGGCTCCGCAGCAACCCGCAACGGTTCAACCCGGGCAGGCCTCACAACCGGCGTCCGCGCCGATTCCCGCCCCGGCTCCGCAGCCGGCCGCACCCCGGCCGGAAACGCCGGCGCAATCCGCAGCCGCCCCGGGACCCGCTCCCGCTCCGGCCGCACGGCCCGAAGCGTCCAAACCCGCGCCCCAGCCCGTGCGGAGGCCGCTGATCTCGGGAACCTCCCTTTCGGAACTGCTCGCCTCGGCGGGCAGCAATCCGGACGAGGAGCCTTTCGAGCAGGAAACGGCCGAACCGGAGGTCGCGACGATCGACCCCGAGTGCGAACGGAAACTGGAACGCGCCCGGGAAAAGATCCTGAACCTCATCCGGGAACGACGTCCGCGGTTCGTCCCGGCCTTCGAACTGATGAGGGTGCAGGGCAACACGATCTCGCTGAGCGTGCCGACGAGCGAACTGCGCGAAGAGATACTCCGCAGCAAGACAGGGATGCTGATGCGCATCGCCGAACTGGCGGGCATCACGGGAGCGATCGAACTGGAAGTGGTCGTCAACGAGGAAATTCGGGCCGCACGCCCGATCAAACTCGAAGACCGGGTGAAATACATGACAGAAAAGAATCCGCTGATCGCGGAACTCCGCAAAGCATTGGATTTGGAAGTGGAGTAACCCGCTTAAAAAGCGGGATTTATGGGCGATGGAGCGTCAGACGGAAGCAGATTCCGAACTGCGCTTCCACCGAAAAACAAAATGAAAATTAAATAACGCAATAATGGCAACAAAGAATTTCATCGAAGAACTCGAATGGCGCGGCATGATCCACACGATCATGCCCGGAGCAAAGGAACAACTCGAAAAAGAACAGACGACGGCTTACCTGGGCATCGACCCCACGGCCGACTCGCTGCATATCGGCCACCTGGTGGGCGTGATGATCCTCAAGCACTTCCAGATGTGCGGCCACCGTCCGCTGGCCCTCGTGGGCGGTGCGACGGGCATGATCGGCGACCCCTCGGGCAAATCGCAGGAGCGCAACCTGCTCGACGAAAAGACCCTGCGTCACAATCAGGAGGCGATCAAACGCCAGCTGGCCAAACTGCTCGACTTCGACTCCGACGCCCCGAACGCCGCCGCGCTGGTCAACAACTACGACTGGATGAAGGAATTCACGTTCCTCGATTTCATCCGCGACATCGGCAAGTGCATCACCGTCAACTACATGATGGCCAAAGACTCCGTGAAGAAACGCTTCAACGGCGAGGGCGACGGCATGTCGTTCACCGAATTCACCTACCAGCTGGTTCAAGGCTACGACTTCCTGCACCTCTACGAGACGATGAACTGCAAAATCCAGCTGGGCGGCGCCGACCAGTGGGGCAACATCACCACCGGCACGGAGCTGATCCGCCGCAAGCTGGGCGCAGAGGCCGAGGCCTTCGGCATCACCTGCCCGCTGATCACCAAGGCCGACGGCACGAAATTCGGCAAGACCGAGAGCGGCAACGTATGGCTCGACCCGCGCTACACATCGCCCTACAAGTTCTACCAGTTCTGGCTCAACGTCAGCGACGAGGACGCCAAACGCTACATCAAGATCTTCACGCTGCTCGACCGTGAGACCATCGACGCACTCATCGCCGAGCACGACGCGGCTCCCCACCTGCGCGTATTGCAGAAACGGCTGGCCGAGGAGATCACCTGCATGATCCACTCGCGCGAAGAGTACGAAAAGGCCGTCGAGGCCTCGGCCATCCTCTTCGGCGGCGCCACGTCGGAGGCTCTGCACCGTCTCGACGAGCAGACCTTGCTGCAAGTGTTCGAAGGCGTGCCCCAGTACCGCGTGGCCCGCACGGAACTCGCGGCCGGCATCCCGTTCGTGGACCTCTGCGCCGAGAAAAGCGACATCTTCGCCTCGAAAGGCGAGTGCCGCAAGCTGGTGCAGGGCGGCGGCGTGTCGCTCAACAAGGAGAAGCTGGCCGACGCGATGCGCCCGGTGACCGACGCGGACCTGATCGCGGGCAAATACCTGCTCGTGCAGCGCGGCAAGAAGAACTACTACCTCGTGATCGCCGAATAGGATGGAATACCGGATCGTTCTCCAGCGCATGGAGTTCCGGGCGCTGCACGGCTGCTACGAACTCGAACGGAAGGTCGGCAACCGCTTCACGGTCGACCTGGAGATCACGGCCTGCCTGGGCGACGCGGCCGCCGAGGACAGCGTCGAACAGACGGTCAACTACCTCACGGTCTACGAAGTCGTCTCGCTCCAGATGCGCATTACCCAGCGCACGATCGAGCGCGTGGCGATGAACATCATCGAGGCGGTCTACGCCTCGTTCCGGCAGGTTCGGCACGTAAAATGCACCGTCTCGAAACTGGCGCCCCCGCTCGGCGGCAAACTGGAGAAGGTGAGCGTCGTACTGGAGAAATAGAAAACTGCGCGCACGCGGCTGCGTGCGCGCAGTTTTTCAAATAGAACCGATATATGCATCATTCACACGGCCGCGCAACGCTGGGCGGCAAATTGAGCGCCGTGCTCGTCGCGGCCGGAAGTTCCGTGGGGCTGGGAAATATCTGGCGGTTCCCCTATGTTGCCGGAGACAACGGCGGCGGAGCTTTTCTGGTGATTTACATTCTCTGCGTCCTGCTGCTGGGACTGCCCATCATGGTGGCCGAATTCTCGGTCGGACGCGCCTCGCACCGCAATGCCGTGGGAGCCTACCGGGCGCTCGACCCCAAGTGGAGTTTTCTGGGCTACAACGGCGTCGTGGCGGCGTTCCTGATCCTGGGCTTCTACTTCGTGGTGTCGGGATGGACCGCCGAATACATGGTTCACTCCGTGACGGGAAGCCTTGCCCGGTACACCACCGCCGACGAATACAAGAGCGTTTTCGAGAATTTCATCCAGAACCCGTGGCGGCCCGTGCTCTACACCGCGCTGTTCGTGCTGGCCACGCACTTCGTCATCGCGATGGGCGTGCAGAAAGGCATCGAACGCTCGGCAAAGGTGCTGATGCCCCTGCTGTTCGTCATCCTGATCGCACTGTCGATCCACTCGCTGCTGATGCCCGGCGGCGAGGAAGGGCTTCGGTTCCTGTTCCGGCCCGACTTCTCGAAGGTGACGCCCTCGACGGTGCTCGTGGCGCTGGGGCAGGCCTTCTTCTCGCTCTCGATCGGCATCGGCACGATGGTCACCTACGCCTCCTACTTCAAACCCGACACCAACCTGCGCCACACGGCACTCAACGTCACGATCCTCGACACGCTGGTAGCCGTGCTGGCCGGCGTGGTGATCTTCCCGGCGGTGTTCAGCGTGGGCATCGAACCCTCGTCGGGACCGTCGCTCGTATTCATCACCCTGCCGGGCATCTTCAACTCGATGCCGCTGAGCATGGTCTGGTCGTCGGTATTCTTTCTGCTGCTGGTCGTTGCGGCGCTCACCTCGACCATCTCCCTGCACGAAGTCATCACGGCCTACATGCACGAGGAGTGGCACATGAGCCGGCGGGTCGCCGCATGGTCCACGACCGGAGCCTGCATGGCGCTGGCCGCCGTGGCATCGCTGTCGCTGGGCGTTCTGAAGGGATGGAACATCTTCGGACTCACGATTTTCGACTCGCTCGACTACCTCACGGCCAACATCCTGCTCCCCGCCGGCGGATTCTTCACCTGCATATTCGTCGGCTGGCGCCTCGACCGGAAAATACTCAAGGCCGAAATCAGCAACAACGGCACGCTGAAATTCCGTATCTACGGGGTGTTCATCTTCCTCGTGCGCTACGTCTGCCCGGCGGTGCTGCTGCTGATCTTCCTGGATAACCTGGGCCTCTTTTAGCGGCCCGCACCGATCAGAACGAAACCCAAAACCTACCGAAACCATGAAACGATTCATTGTCCTGCTGCTCGTCTGCTGCCTCGGCGCAGCCGTTACGGCCCGCCCGATCCGGGGCACGGTCAAATGCGCCGGGACGCCGGTCTCCGGCGTCACCGTCACGGACGGCCACTCCTTCACCGAAAGCGGCGCCGACGGAACTTTCACCCTCGACGCCGACGACGACGCGCTGTTCATCAGCATCGTAACCCCTTCCGGCTACCTGGCCCCCATGGAGCAGGACATCCCGCAATTCTTCCGGCCCTACGCCGCTTCCACGAAGCGTTACGATTTCGAGCTGCGTCCGTGGCCGGCCACGGGCGAGGTTTACGAATTGCTGGCGATCGGCGACCCGCAGCCCAAAACCGCGGCGCATTTCGACCGGCTCCGAACCGAGATCATCCCCGAACTGCAACGCGCGACCGCCCTCGGGAAGCAACGGGGCACGGCACAGGCGGCGCTGCTGCTCGGCGACATCGTCTGGGACTCTCCGGAGCTGTTCGCCGGCGTCCGCGAGCAGTTCGCATCGCTCGGAATACCGGTCTACGGCGTGATCGGCAACCACGACCACGACCGGAACAAATACACCGACCGGGAGGCCACGGAGAACTACCGGAACCATTTCGGCCCCACCTACTACGCCTTCGACATGGGACGGACCCACTACATCGTCCTCGACGACATCGTCTACCACGGAGCGAAGAAATACGACGAGCAGATCGACTCGCTGCAACTGGCCTGGGCCGCGGAATACGCCCGGCGGCTGCCCGCCGGGTCGCGCGTCTGCGTGGCCATGCACGCCCCGGCCATGAAGGCCTGGAAAGGCAATCAGGTCATGGAGTCGGCCGCCAGGCTGATGGACGCCTTTGCCGGCCACGAACTGCATTTCATCACGGGACACACGCACGTCAACTCGAACTACGACATCCGCGAAGGAGTCGTGGAGCACAACGTGGCACAGATCTGCGGAAATCTGTGGTACGACCCGATCAACAAGGACGGCACGCCCAAAGGCTACCAGCTCTTCCGCGAATGCGGCGGAGAGTTCTCGTGGGAGTACCGGAGCCTCGGATCTCCGGCCGTACGGCAACTGCGGGTATGGCAGCCCGGGCAGGTGGAAGCGTTTCCCGGAAGCGTCGTGGCCAAAATCTGGAACTGGGACCCCTGCTGGACCGTCGTCTGGTACGAGGACGGCCGTTACCGCGGCGCAATGCAACGCATCCAGATCGTCGATCCCGACTATGCGGCGCATCTCGACTCTCTGAAAAACGCCGGGCGGAAACTCGCCAAATCGCAGCATCCCCGCATCTCGGACTTCTATTTCAAAGCGCGTCCTTCGGCTTCGGCACAGACGATCGAGGTAGTCGCCACGGACCGTTTCGGACGCCGCTATTCGGAGCGCATCACGCTCGAAAAGGCCCAATGACCGGCCGAAGCGGCGACAGTTGAACAAGTCCGGGCGAGCGGCGGGAACGGATCAGACGAACGAACGCCGGACAGCAAAAGAACGAGGCGGATGGACAGTACCGAAGTACATTCCATCCGCCTCGTTTAAAGGATGTGCGAAAGATCGCCGCCAGAAAGCGGAAATCAGTTGATATTGCGCCGGTCTGGTTCGTGGTCGGGCGAAGCCGCCTCCATGTCGATCTGCAACTTCACCATGTTGATGGCCGTGGCCGCAGCCTCGTCGCCCTTGTTGCCGTGACGGCCGCCGCAGCGGTCGAGGGCCTGCTGCATGTCGCCCACCGTCAGCACGCCGAAAGCGATGGGCATGTTCCACTGGATTTGCAGCTGCGTAATGCCCTGCGTCACGCCCTGACAGATGAAATCGAAGTGGCGCGTGTCGCCCTGGATAACGCATCCGAGAGCGATGACGGCGTCCACGTCGGTATACTCCGCGAAGAACTGCGCGCCGAGCGAAAGTTCGAACGTGCCCGGGACATATTTGACCTGGATATTCATATCGGGGCACCCGGCGGCACGCAGCGTGCGCACGGCTCCCTCCAACAGGGCCTCGGTGACCTCGCGGTTCCACTCGGCCACGACGATACCGAACCGCATGTCAGCGGCCGAAGGCAGGGGTGAGTCGAATTTGGAAAGGTTGTGATTCTTGGTCGCCATCGTTTTTCGCTATTTGATGCTGCCGAGCAGCTTTTCCGCATCGCGGGCCTCCATCGAGGCGGGATACGAAGTCAAAATCTCTTCATAGAAAGCCGCGGCTTTCTGCTCATTGCCCTGCGCCTGCTCCGCAAGACCTGCCTTGCGCAGGTACATCGGGGCCGTCAGGTTGTTGTCGGCGGCCTTCACGGCCTTCTCGTAGAACTTCACCGCCCTGGCGTAGTCCTGCTGCTCAACGGCGATATCGCCCTGCAAACCGTAGTTCTGTGCGTTGATCAGCTCCCCGGGGATACCTTTCAGCTGCGAGAACTTCGCCAGGTATTTGGCGGCGTTCTCCAGATCGCCCGTACGCAGGTAGCAGATGCCCGCATAATGCTTGGCGAGGTTGCCCGAAGGCGTCGAGCCATACTTCTCGATCACGTCGAGGAAACCGGCCGCGTTGTCGTCGCCCAGCAGCGCCGTCTCGAAATCGGGGTTCTCGCCTTCGAAACGGTTCTGCGCCTCGGCGATCATCTCGGCGGCCTTCGTGGCGCGGGGCTGGAGGATCAGCGAGCGGTAGCCGAAAACGAGGGCTGCGAGGACGAGCAGACCGAGGAAAACGTAGGACATCGTCCGGCCGTTCCTCTCGAAAAACAACTCCGTTTTGTTCATTGCTTCGCCGAGGGTTTCCTGCTCGGCGACGTTCTGCTTTGCCATATTGCTTATTGTGTTATTAGTTTATAATTCGTACGATAGTTTGCAAAGATACAAAACTATTCACAATGTGCAATGTCGTGTCCGGATTTTTTGTATTTTTGTCCTATGCATCTGAAGAAAATAGCGCTGCTGAATTTCAAAAACATCTCCCAGGAGGAACTCGCGCTGTGCCCCGGCATCAACTGCCTGGTGGGCGACAACGGCGCGGGCAAAACCAACGTCGTGGACGCCGTTTACTACCTCTCGATGTGCAAGTCGTCGCTGCCGATGACCGACGGGCAGAGCATCCACCACGGCGCCGACTTCTTCCTCGTCGAAGGGACCTATGCGAGCGATGCCGGCAAGCGGGAAACCATCGTGTGCAGCTTCTCGCGCAAGGGCGGCAAGGTGCTCAAGCGCAACGGCAAGGAGTACGAACGGCTTTCGGACCACGTGGGACTGATTCCCGCAGTGATCGTGTCGCCGGCCGACAGCGCGCTGATCTCGGACGCCGCCGACGAGCGCCGACGCTATCTCAACGCCTTCATTTCGCAGTTGGACCGCGCCTATCTCGGTTCGGTGATGCGTTACAACGCCGTGCTGGCCGAACGCAACCGCCTGCTGAAAACCCGGCCCGACGAAACCATGCTCCAAATCTACGACATGCAGCTGTGCGAACACGGCAAGGCCATCCACGCCCGGCGGCAGGAGTTCGCCGAGCGGCTGCAACCCGTGACCGCGGCCTATTACAGCATCCTCTCGGGCGACCGGGAGCAGGTCGAACTGCACTACAAATCGGAGCTGAACGACCGTCCGTTCGAGGAGATCCTGCTCGATGCGCGGCAGAAGGACATCGTCAACGAATTCACGACGGCAGGCATTCACCGCGACGACCTGGTGCTGAAAATCGGAGGTTATCCCCTGCGCAAATACGGGTCGCAGGGACAGCAGAAATCCTTCCTGATCGCCCTCAAACTGGCGCAGTACGCCGTCGTCGCCCAGACGAAGGGCGAACGCCCGATCCTGCTGCTGGACGACCTGTTCGACAAGCTCGACGCCGGGCGGGTCGAACAGTTGATCCGGCTGGTCTCGGACGACACCTTCGGGCAAATCCTGATCACCGACTGCAACCCGACACGCCTGAAACGGATTCTCGACAAGGCGGGCGGCGACTACACGCTCTTTTCAGTCGCCGAAGGCGCCGTGACGCAGGAGCGGGCCGCGGCGGAAGATTCGGCGGAAGGCCCGACCGGGAATGCAGCTGAAAACGCCGCAAACACCCCGGAGAACGCCTCGGGAAATGCAACGGAAGATTCCGCGAAAGGCGCGGAAAAAGAGCGATCCGTACCCTAATCAACCGACGAACAGCCATGAGACGAACCAAAACCATGCTGATGGGCGACCTGCTGGAGGAGTTTTTCAAACGCCCCTACATCGCCGAGAAAGTCGCCGAAGGCAAACTGCCGGACACATGGCGCGAGATTGTCGGCGACCGCGCCGCGGATGTCACCACCGAATTGCGGCTCGAAAAGCACATCCTGTACGTACGCATACAGTCGAGCGTCCTGCGCTCGGAACTTTTCTACCAGCGCGAGGCGCTCAAGGAGGAGATAAACCGCCGTTCGGGCGTACGGCTCGTCAACGCCGTCATCATCCGGTAAGTCCGGGTTCGGCAAAAAAGCATACCTTATATATATGAAAAAAGATGCTCCTTTTCGAGGAGCATCTTTTTCTCTATGGCGGGAAGGTTCCATTCGCCCTCCCCAATACGGCCCGGCCTTATTTGATGATCACGGCGCGGTTGGCCTTCTGGTTGTTCTCGTAAACATTGGCTGCGTTGCCCTTGCCTTCGTAGGTCAGCTGTTTGGGGTTCACGCCGCATTTTACGAGGAAGTCGTAAACGCTCTTGGCTCGGTTCTCGGCAACGCGCTTGTTGCCTGCCGCCGTACCCGTCTGCTGGTCGGCGTGGCCCTCGATCTTGTAGACCCGGTCTTTCGGACCGCTCTTGATCAGGTCGGCCATCAGTTCGAGGCGGGTCTTCTCCTTCGGCGTCAGCTTCGACATGCTGTAATCGTAGAAAATGATCGAAGTCGGGCTGAGGGTGTTCACCTTCTGTGCGGCAGCGGCCTCGGCGGCGGCTTTGGCAGCAGCAGCGGCGGCAGCGGCTTTAGCGGCGTCGGCCTCGGCCTCGGCAGCCTTCAGTCTGTTGGCCAGATCCGCATTCTCCGACCGGGCAGCTTCGAGGGCGGAATTGCCCGCAGCCACTGCATTCTGGAAAGCACGGATGTCATCGGCCGTATAGCCCGGAACGCCGCGCTCCCAGCCACGCTGGTTGAAGCGGTAGGTGATACCAGCCGTAGCGGAAAGTCCGGCCAGATAAGAACCGTTCATCTCCGCAGGGCAAATATCCGACTTGGCGAGCAACCCCTTGAGTTCGATATTGAAATCGAATGCGGGCGACAGGCGGAACTTGCTGAGCAGACCCGCCGTGAAGGCGAACTCCTGGCGCGAACCGGATGCATTCTCACGCTGGCTACGGTCCGTGAAGTTCGAAGCCATGTAACCGAAACCGGCGAACGGCACGGCATACCACGCACGGTCAGCACGGTAACCGCCGATCCAGTTCGAGGCGTTAACCATGAAATCCAAGTGTCCGAACATGTACGGCCACGTCATCTTGCCGATCTGGGAATCGAAATTGTTGAACCATCCGCCCTGCAATTGAGCGCGCATACCGAAGACCGGATGCACCCACTTCGTCACCGACAGGTTGCCCTCGAAACCGAAACGGTCGCCCCAAGAGCCGGAGTTACCGCCGTTGGAGAAGGCTGTGCCGGTTCCGAAACCGGCCGAAATCTCCCAATTATCCCAGAATCCGTTCGACACGAATCCGGCAACGCTCGGCTTCTTCGGCGTTCCTTCGGCAAATGCGGCAGAGGCGAAAGCCACGAGCAAAACAGTCAAGAAAATCTTTCTCATAATATTCATCTTTAATACGTCTCACATACTTGTCGTAAAAGTACGCATTTTTTTCACAAAAACCATTCAAATCCGGTCAAAAAAACAGAAAAAAGAGAGTTTCGGAGACAAAGAAGCCCCAAATGCCTGGGCATTGGGGCTTTTTAGAACACAAATCAGGTGAAAAAAACATCAACCGCACTTGGAATAGCCGCACGACATGCAGGTCAGACAGCCGTTCTGATAGGCCATATTCTCCTGTCCGCAGCTCGGGCATTTACCCTTGGATTTCGTGCCGTCGACGATATACTGTTTCAATGCACGGCACACGCCGGTCTTCCACGTGTTGATCGACTCGCTGTCCAGATGCAGGGACTCGATCAGCGACACGGTCTTCTCGATCGGCATGCCGTGACGCAGCACGCCCGAAATGAGCTTGGCGTAGTTCCAGAACTCTTCGTTGAACAGACGCGAAATGCCGCCGATGGTGTTCGTATAACCGTAACGGTCGGTGTACTGGAAATCATAGCGTTTCGTACCGTCCGCCTCGCGGACCTTGATGATGAAGCCCTTCTTGATCTTCGGGGGAATGAACATGGCGTCCTCCTCGATCTTACCCGTGAAGACCTCGTAGGGACGCCCGCCCTGCAAGCCCACGAAGGCGATCCAGTCCTCCGTGCCGTTCTTGAACCGCACGATGTCGGCAGGAATCGACTTGGGACGCTTCTGCACCTCGCCGGGATGCTCCTCGCACTTCTTCCGGCTCTTGGAGTTCTTCTCCAGCAGCACGCCGTCGCGGCAGCCGTCGCGGTAGACCGTGACGCCCTTGCAGCCGCACTCCCAAGCCGTGCGGTAAACATCGGCCACCAACGCCTCCGAGACGTTGTTCGGCAGGTTCACCGTCACCGAGATCGAATGGTCCACCCATTTCTGGATGGCGCCCTGCATCTTGACCTTGGCCACCCAGTCGATGTCGTTGGCCGTGGCGCCGTGGTAGGGCGACGCGGCGACCCACTCGTTCAGTTCGGCGTCGGAGATCGTCGCCAGCTTCGAGGTGTCGTACCCGCTGGCTTCCAGCCATTTGACGAAATTATGATGGTAAACGTTGTACTCCTGGAACTTTTCGCCCGTTTCGTCCTCGTAATCGACGTGGGTGTCCACGTCCGAAGGATTGATCTTGCGGCGGCGCTTGTAGACGGTGCGGAACACCGGCTCGATGCCCGAAGTGGTCTGCGACATGAGCGACGTGGTTCCCGTGGGCGCGATGGTCAGCATGGCGATATTGCGGCGGCCCACCTTCGTCATCTCCTCGTAGAGCGCCGGATCGGCCTCGCGGATACGGGCGATCATCGGGTTGTTCACCTCCTTCGCGGCGTCGTAAACCGGGAAGGCGCCGCGCTCGGCGGCCATCTTCACCGAAGCGCCGTAAGCCGCCAGAGCGAGGCACTTCTGCACCTCGACGGCGAAGTCGATCGCCTCCTGCGTGCCGTAGCGCAGACCCAGCGCGGCGAGCATGTCGCCCTCGGCCGTGATGCCCAGACCCGTACGGCGGCCCTTCCGCGCCATTTCGCGGATCTTCTTCCAAAGCTCCAGCTCCACGCGGCGCACATCCAGGTCTTCGGGGTCGGCGGCGATCTTCCCGATGATCTGTTCGACCTTTTCCAGTTCGAGGTCGATGATGTCGTCCATCATGTGCATCGCCTTGTATACGTGGTCCCTGAACTTGTCGAAATTGAACTTCGCATCGGCCTTGAACGGGTTGTCCACATAGCTCAACAGGTTCATCGCCAGCAGGCGGCACGAATCGTAGGGACAGAGCGGGATCTCGCCGCAGGGGTTGGTCGAAACCGTCACGAAACCCTCGTCGGCATAGCAGTCGGGAATGCTTTCGCGAATGATCGTATCCCAGAACAGCACGCCCGGTTCGGCAGACTTCCACGCGTTGTGGATGATCTTCTCCCAGAGCTTCCGGGCGTCGATGTCCTGCTCGTATTTGGGATTGTCCGACTTGATCGGGAACTGCTGGTGGTATTTCTTCCCGGCGAGGGCCGCACGCATGAAATCGTCGTCGATCTTGATCGAGACGTTGGCGCCCGTCACCTTGCCCGTGTCGACCTTGGCGTCGATGAACCGCTCGGCGTCGGGGTGCTTGATCGACAGCGACAGCATCAGCGCGCCGCGCCGCCCGTCCTGCGCCACCTCGCGCGTCGAGTTCGAGTAACGCTCCATGAAGGGCACGATGCCCGTCGACGTGAGTGCCGAGTTGAGCACCGGGCTACCCGTGGGGCGGATGTGCGAAAGGTCGTGGCCCACGCCGCCGCGGCGTTTCATCAGCTGGACCTGCTCCTCGTCCATGCGGAAGATGCCGCCGTAGGAGTCGGCGGGGTTCTTATGGCCGATGACGAAGCAGTTCGACAGCGACGCCACCTGGAAATTGTTGCCGATGCCGGTCATCGGGCCGCCCTGCGGAATGACGTAACGGAAATGGTCGAGCAACGCGAAAACCTCCTCCTTCGGGAGCGGGTTCGGGTATTTTTGCTCGATGCGTTCGATTTCGGAAGCGATGCGCTCGTGCATCTCGCGCGGCGATTTCTCGTAGATGTTTCCGAAAGAGTCCTTGAGGGCGTACTTGCTGACCCACACCGTGGCGGCGAGGTCGTCCCCGTCGAAATACTTCTTCGACTCGGCAACCGCATCGTTGTAATTGACCTTCTGCGGCGTGTCGGCTTTGGTGGCTTTTGACATAACTATTTTCAGACTATTATTTCTATATTTTCAGATTTCAGGCGTCACGGCGGGCAAAACCCGGTTCTACAAAATTGCGGCTTTTCCGGATAAAAAGCCAGCATGAAGAGCCAAACTTATTCACAAAATATCTACAAAAGAGCAAAAGGCACGCCCCAGATACCCGGAGCGCGCCTTCGGTCCGAAGGCGGGATTATTTCACCGCCACGGCGTCGATTTCGACCAGCGCGCCCATCGGCAGCGCCGCGACCTGGTAGCACATGCGCGCCGGCATCTCCGAGGTGAAGAACTCCGCATAGACGGCATTCATGGCGGCGAAATCGCCGATCGACTGCAACAGGACCGTGGTTTTCACCACGTCGGAATAATCGTATCCGGCTTCGCGCAGAATATGGCCGAGGTTCGTGAGCGACCGGCGCGTCTGGGCCTCGATGCCTTCGTCCATCTTTCCGGACGCGGCGTCGATCGGGAGCTGTCCCGAAACATAGAGCGCACCGCCGGCCTCGACGGCCTGCGAATAGGGACCCACGGCCTTGGGCGCATGGGGAGAAGCGATGATGGTTTTCATAAAAAATTATCTTGAAATTATTTAAGCCTTCGTGCTTCCAACCGCCGTACTCGCAGCCTCTGGCCGCATGTACAGGCCCGACCCTCCCTTGAATCCACGCCGAAGCGGGGACTTATATCCGCCTGCGGCGGAAATATCGGGTCCGGAAGTTGTACAAAGGTATAATTAATTCCCTATATTTGCCATATGATCCAAATGGAAAAACGATGAAGATTTTACTGAAAATTGCGATAGTCGCTGTCGCTGCGGCCTTTATGGCCGGATGCTGCAACTGCCGCTCCTACCAGAAAAAGACCCGCCGCCCGCTGGCGGGCACCGAGTGGCAGCTGATCCAGCTCGGCGGCAAGGCGGTCAAACCCGAGGAGGGCAAATTCACCGTCACGCTGCTCGCCGAAGGCAACCGCCTGACGGGCGTCGGGGCCTGCAACCGCCTGACGGGCGCCTACAAGACCGACGGGAAACGCACGCTGAAGATCGGGCCTCTGGCCGCGACGATGATGGCCTGCCCGGGCATGGACGAGGAGGACGCCTTCACCAAAATGCTCGAATCGGTGACCCATTACGACATGGACGGCCCGATGCTGCTGCTGTTGAGCGACGGCGAACTGCGCGCCGTGTTCCAGGCCAGGCCATGACGTTCCGGGGTCTGATCGGCGCCTGCGTCCTGCTCACCGCCCGACAGCAAGTTGTCCGCCGAAGCGGTCCGGGCGCTTGAAAGCTCCCCGCACTGGAAGCCGGGAGAGCTGAACGGACGAAAGGTTCCCGTGGAAATCACAATTCCCGTGGACTTCCGCTCGTCCAATTAAAAAAGGACCGGATGCATCCGGCCCTTTTCAGTTTTGCATTGCCCGCTATTTCAGGTGCGAATTCAGGCGGCCCCACTCGCCGACGGGAGGCAGAATGCCCATCGCGATCACCTCGTCGCGCAGTTTGCAGAGGTGTTCGTAACTCTCCGTCAGTTTTTGGCGCTCCCCGGCCGTGCCCTGCACGTTCTTATACGACACGCCCTCCTTCGTGATGACGGTCTCCATCGCCATGAGGATGTGCTTGAACTCGTCGTTGTGGACGAATACGCCGGCGGGATAGGTGAACGGCTTGCCGCCCATCGCCGCCGCGATCATCGAAATCGAGATATAGGCCGGACTCTGGAACGACGAACGGCCGCGCAGGTCGATGATGTGCTTGCCGCCCTGGATCACCCGCTGTTGCAGGTCGGCCCAGTCGCCCTCGGGCATTTCTTTGCCGATCAGCTCCGAAAGGGGCCGTCCGGCGACGAGCGTCGTCGAGGCGAAGACCGCCATCTGCTCGCCGTGGCCGCCGTAGGTGCGGCAGTTGCGGATTTCGTCGGGCGAGATTTTGAAATATTTGGCCAGTTCCGAACGCAGGCGCGTGGAGTCCAGCGCCGCGAGGGTCGAGACCTGCGAAGGCTTCAGCCCCGCATAGATCAGCGTGATCAGTCCCGTGATGTCGGCCGGATTGAAGACCACCACGACGTGCTTCACGTCCGGACAATAGGACTTGATGTCCTTGCCGAACTGTTCGGCGATCTGGGCGTTGCCTTTCAGCAGATCCTCGCGCGTCATGCCCGCCTTGCGGGCCGCGCCGCCCGACGACACGACGTAAGCCGCATCGGTCAGCGCCTCGCGGATGTCGGTCGTCCACGTGATGTTCGCCCCCTCGAAGGCGCAGTGGTAAAGCTCCTCGGCCACGCCCTCCAGCGCCGGTCCATACGGATCGTAGAGGCAAATGTTCGGCGTCAGGCGCATCATCAGCGCCGTCTGCGCCATGTTCGAGCCGATCATGCCGGCCGCGCCCACGATCGTGAGCTTGTCGTTTGTCAGAAATTCCATAACAGAAATATTTTACATTGGTACAATCCTGTACCCGGGTCTTGCTTGCAAAAAAACGGGCGACAGTTCCGGCCGTATTCCGGCATATGTCGTGCCGCAACCGGGGATGCCCCGGAATGCGCCCCGGCCGCAGGTCATTCGACCTCGCGGCGGTTCAGCAGGGCGTGCGTGATGGTCAGCTCGTCGACATATTCCAGTTCGTCGCCGAAGCCGATGCCGCGGGCAATGGAGGTGACTTTCAATTCCGGGAACTGCCGGAGGCGGTTCATCAGGTAGAAGAGCGTGGTTTCGCCCTCGACCGAGGTGGAGATGGCGAGGATCACCTCCTTCACGCCGCCGCGGGCGATGCGTTCGGTCAGCAGGTCGATCTTCAGGTCGGAGGGCGAAATACCCTGCATGGGCGAAATAACGCCGCCCAGCACATGGTACAACCCCTTGTACTGCCGCGTGTTCTCGACCGACAGCACGTCGGCCACCTGTTCGACGACGCAGATCGTCGTATGGTCGCGCTCGTCGTCGGCGCAGATCGGGCAGACATCCTCGTCGGAGAGGTTGTTGCACTGCGTGCAATATTTGACCTCGTTGCGGAAACGGTCGATGCTTTCCGTCATTTCGGCGACCGATTCGCGCTCCATCCGAAGGATGTGGATGGCCAGGCGCAGTGCCGTACGGCGCCCTATGCCCGGGAGTTTCGACAGCTCGCCGACAACGACCTGTAAAAGCCTCTACATTCAGATGATTCTTGTCACCCACGACCTTGTAGGAAACGGTATAAGTCTCAGCTTTCTTGCCCATGGGCGGGGTCTCGGTGTAGTCCGTGCCGTCC
>ENA-UPSY01001384-UPSY01001384.1-human-gut-metagenome-genome-assembly--contig:-NODE-1384-length-25397-cov-27.635861_pt1 | contig 25397 bp, 22 predicted proteins | sample MGYA00250044_ERZ773365 | MGnify/ENA primary metagenome ERZ773365 (study PRJEB29103, sample SAMN06111932) | human gut metagenome | biome: human gut; feature: ankylosing spondylitis patient; material... | reverse complement strand
GGTTAAAACTGCACAGTTATAGAGCAGCGATTCACACGGTCATCTCAGATTTTTTCAAGCTGAGAATGTGATTCTTCACGCGGGCTTCTATCTCTTCCTTGGTGAAGTAGTCAAGTATCATCGTACCGCCGAGGATATTCAAGTACTTTGAAGCCTCCTGGTAGATGAACTTGCGCTCCTTTCCGGTGCAGGCGGTATTCCGCTCCAGGTCGGTCAGCGCACTCAGAAGTCCCAGCGCAACGGGTCTGCTGCTCATGTAATTGCTTGAAAATAAAATGAGGGTCTTTCTTGAAAAATCATCTTCGAAATAGTGCGTAAGCTCGAACGGGTCTTTGCGGTCCGGGTCGTAGGTCAGCCGACCTACCCACCACAGCTTCGCCAGCGTGTTGGTTATCAGCGAACGCCGTCTGCCCTGTCCGTAAAAATACCTTGACAGCACGTCCTCTTTAGTTATTTTCTTTGATGTGGAAGCTTCCCAGCGCTTGTTCACGAACTCCCACATATCGCCGTGGCACATTCCAGCCCACAGCCGTTCGTCGGAAGCCTGGGTATCCGTTATGTTCATCATGGCTGAATACAGTGTAATAACGTTCTGCACGTCAGCCTTTCCCTGTTCCTTTTCGGCATATACAAAGCTGATATCCCCGACGGTGGTCATAAATTCCCCGAAAGGGTCTTCCTCTCCGAAAAACTCATATATCCAGTCGTTGGTCGGCAGGAGATATTTCGCCAGGTTTCCTTCAACGTTTGCACGCAGGGAAGTCAGTGCGTCATATTTCAAAAAATGCAGCTTCATTGTTCGTCCTCCACGCTGTCGCCAAGCTGTGCGAGCGCATTTATCGCCTTGTTTACCGGAAGCTCCAGCAGCTTCTGCGCCAGCTCGAATGATTCATAGGTGTCAAGCGTGGTCTGATCCAGCTTCAGCCCCTGCGCAGAGAGAGTCCTGCATATCGCCCTGTACCAGCGCCGCTGTTCAAATTCTTCCGTTCCGCTGCGCTTTAGCGTTTCAAATACATATATAAGCGCCGGCAGAATTAGAATCGAATGGAACACCGGCAGATACGCCGGGGAAGCGGACATGACGCGGTAATTGCTGAAGCTTTCTGCGCACAGCGTGATAGCGATTTTTTCTCCGTCAAGGTCTATTTTCATGCTTTCGTCTGAATCCATCGCGCTCCTGCATATTGAGAAAATGGACGGCACCTTTGCCAGTTCGTCTGTTTCCTTGATTATCTCTACGCTGCACTGACCGCCGACCGCAAGTATCCCACCACGCTCGATATCAAAGCTGATGTCGCTGTAGTCCGCGTTGAAAGCAGGGTTTGTATAGCCGTGTATATCCTGCTTTGCGACTATGAACGCGCACACGGACACCTTTCCGTTGAGCCTGCTTTCCACTATGTGCCGTGAACAGTTATCGGAGGAGCATCTGATTATCTCCCGGAATGCGGTGTACGGGCACTCAATATGAATCACGAACTCAGCCTGTCCGCCGCTGATAAGCTGCTGCAGCGTGCTGTCCTGCAAATTCAGCGTAAAATCAAACACGACCTCCCGAGGTCCTTTGCTGATATCCGGCGTGAATGTAAAGCTGCTGCCGGTGTAGTCATCGTTCACCGATGACAGCACAGGATAAGGGTACAGCTTAGATCTGATATCCATACAGCTTCACCTCCATTGAGCTTTGTTCCGCGTAGTCAATAGTAAAATCCACCGACAGCCGCTGACCTGCGGAAAAGCTCCCGAGAATTATTTCGTTGTTATGGCAGGACAGCTTTTTCCCACTGCCTGCAAGGAAAGAATCGCGCACCTTAACGTCAACGGCGCTCTGCTCCCCCGACAGCTGGAATTGCAGATATCCCCACTGAGCGCTCTTTGACGGCGTGAATATCAGCCGATACCGATGTTGTTTGGGATCGGTCATGAAAAGCCTTACACGCATGACGCGCATTTCTGTTTTCTTTCTGACGGCAGAATCGCTCCCGGGGTCCTCGACTCCGACCTGAAAAATACCGGTTCCTTCACCGTCCGCACCTTCACTGTCCCCGCCGCCGCCGAATCCGCCTCCCGACTCGGAACTGTTTTCATCATCGCACATATCTTTGCTTCCGGTGCCGCCGCTGCTTTCACCTTCGGCGATACCCATTCCGCAGTCAGCAGGGGCGCCATCGGAATCCGCATAGTTTTCCGAGCCTTTCTGCCCTGTCTGGATATCGGACATGGCGACGTCAAAATCCTTTGTAGCGCTGCTTATCGTCTCGGTTTTCTCGCCTCCGTCGGATATTCCCTCGTCGTCCGGCAGGAATTCTCCCATTCCCTCTGCGTCAACCTCCTCGAGAGTGGTCTGCATTCCGTACTGCTGCACTATCTCCTTCAGCCGTCTGGACAGAGCCTGTTTATTTTTCTTCGCGGCGGAAGGATTGCTGTGACGCTCGGGTTCCCAGGCGTCATGCTGGGGATTTTCCATCTCCCTGAAATACGCGTTTATCTTTTCGTCTTTAAGAATGCATACTCCTGCGAAGAATATAGTGCCAGAAATACGATTCTGGTCGAATATCTTCATTCCGCTGCTGCGGCTCATGAGTATCTTGCGGTGCAGGTCCTTCTGAATAAGAAGATGCAGCTCTATCATGCCCAGATCCTGAAAGCGCTCGCTTATTACCACAGCGTCGTCCGAAGTCATCGCCTGATAATAGTTGAATACTTCCGGTATAACCTCGCGGTATTGTTCCACGAGCGCCGGCAGCGTCTTTGAAGATATCTCGCAATCGCCCACGCTGACCACAAGGTCGTCCTGGAAAATAGATATCAGGAATTCAGAGAGAACCGCTCTGATAATATCGTCACGCCAGTTTTTTCCCTCGGAAAACGCGGCGATGAACACATCTGTGCCGCTTGTCCGGCGGCGGAATTTACGGTCGAGGGATATGCACTCCGGAATAGCTGCATTTTTTCTTGTATCGCCGTAGAAGCCCATGCCGGTGGTCATGCTGTCCGAGTCCAGACCGAAAATATTCTTTTGCCGGAACGAAACCAGGCGTGCAACTCCCTGGAACGCTTTCAGCCCTTTGTTGTCCAGCGTTGAGTAGAAAACAGTGCGGAAATCCGAGCAGGCGAACGGAGCAGATTTCCCGATGCCGAAGCTGCCTCCGGACGATCCGCCCTTTGACGAAACTCCGGAAGCCTTTACAAGATTCTGCCACGGAGAATTATATTCCTTGTCCGAGCCGGTAAGCCCGGTGGTGTTGAAGTCGCTTATGCGCAGCATGGGTATCTTATCAGATTCAGAACGTTTCAGCGCCCTGGTGAAGAAATCCACGGTCTTTTTGTTACCCTGTTCCCTCCAGAAGCTGCGGCAGGATTTAAAGGCGTCCCTGAGAGAATCAAACTGCTTTATATCGCCGGAGGATATGTATGACAGCGAAAAATCAACCTTTACCGGCTTTCCTGGATCCAGTCTTGCGTCAAGCGAGTTCTGGCATATCTCCCTTGCGAGGGAGCGATAGGGCGAGCCTTTGAACGTTTCTATTCCGGCTTCCCCGATTCCGCTCACTGTGCCGAAATTGTTGCTGGGGAAATTCCAGTCTATGCTCATGTTTTCAACTCCTGACATAAATGATATGCTTATATTTTAACACATAATATACTATATTTCAATATATTTTTGCAAAAATAGCAGGGTTCTGTGTGAAAACTTCAGGCGGTCTGACAGGTGACCTAAGGCAATACCGCACAAAGATTGTGCGCGTATTGCGCAAGTCAGATTGTACAATGAAGATTTGTTGACGGAAGCGATAGCATTTTCAAGTCAACAAATATCGACGCAAGGCTGATCTGTCGTTAGTTTGGTGCAACACAAACTTCATCGTTAACCAAACGATTTTGATTTTGCGCCAAACTAAAATATGCAGGCAAGACACGAGCAAAATCCAATAAAAAGTCTTTGTGCGGTGCTGCCTTAACTCCTGCATAAACTTAAAACGGAGCTGTAAAACAACTCCACAACCAAGCCCGAACAACCATTTGATGGATGTTCGGGCTTACTTATATTGTGAAAAGTAAAAATAAACCGAAAAAACGTATAGCAAAAAGCCAGTAGAGAAATGTCATGTACAGAATGCAACAAGTCGTGAATCAAGCGGTTTTTACAGTGCCTTGCACCCCCGCATGTCGCTTGGGGCGCTCCTCAAGCATTGAACTATCCTCCCTGGCATTATTGTAACACAAGATTCCCTATGTGTCAATGTACAACTTCAGCAAAGGTGTTCATTTCGGGCAACGCGCCTGCTCAACCTGAGCAATATATCTAATGTCCACAATGTAGGTATTGTTTCCGAACGCTCAGAACTCACCACAGTAGTCGTATGCGCACTCGTTCAGAATTTCGCATAATGCTTCTTCAATCACGCCGGGCTGGTAGAGCATTTCTTCGATTTCCTCTACGAAATAACCGTAGCTCAGGAGCAGGTCAATGTCCTCACGGGACACGCCTATTGAGCTTGCGAAATCTTTCAGCTGTTTCACGTCCTGCGGTTCACTTTCGCACGATTCCGGGACATTCCACCAGTCACGTCGGAAGTAATGGTAATCATACATCATCAGGTTTGTTGTGTCAAACATTCCACGCTCCATTGCGCCTGTGTTGTCGATTTTCAGAATGTCACCGCAGCTCGTATTGACTTTCTGGTGCTCTATGCTGAGAATGCCTAGCCTCGTAAGTGCTCGGTCAAGAATTGCTTCTGTACTGGCGTAGATGTACAGCCCACAAGTTTCATAATGATAGAGTGCAAGCGGATTATCGCCCTTGACGAAGTAGAGGTTACTCTTATCATCAAGCACGGTAAACACAAAAGACCCCTCGACAAGCTCAGCTATTTCAGAAATGGACTGAATGTCGAGGGTTTTCTGTTGTTCTAGGAGCTGTACGGCTATATAGCTATCCGTTTCTACTGGCGTGCTCGGAAGCGATAACTGCTTACGAAGTCTGACATCATTGTGAAGAACGCCGTTGTGAGCAAGGGCGAAGCTCGTATTTCCAACCTTGCCGGGGAACGGGTGGTTGTTTCTGTTATCAAGCTTGTTACCTTGCGTTGCCATTCGGGTGTGGCCCATGATGACATTGGAATCTTCGTGAAGATGCAGGTGCACTTTGTGAGCGGCGAACGGACGCTTGAAAATCGTCAGCTTGCCATTGTGGTTGAATGCGTAGCCGGTAGCGTCGGTTCCGCGCTCCTCGCATTCCTCGGAAAGAACACGAAGCAGCTTTTCACGCTGCTTCGCATTAAGAGTGTGATTGTAGTCTATCAAGCCGAAAATTGCACACATGTTAATCGTCCTCCTCTGCCGTAATGGGCGTGTTTATGTAGAGCTGGCGCTCTTTCAGGTATGTAATGAGTTCGGATTCCGTGCTGTCGTCCAGCGAACCAACGAAATCCGACCAGCTTACTGATTTCAGTTCTGTGTCGGTCAGGTCAGTCGCTAGTTCGCAGATTTTATCCACAAGCTCCAGAGTGGCAATGAGTGTATTGTACTTTAATGTACCACGGAACATACGAAATTCAATCGTGTGATAGTTCGTAATGTTTACGCAGGCGTATCTGCCGTTACAGCCTTTCTTTGCGTCCTCAAGAATCTCTTTCGGACTGTTCTTGTAGCCGTAACGTGCAGCCCAGCGGTTCATCTGATATTCGGTACGACGGCTGAATTTCAGCAGCTCCAGCCAATGGTGCTCCACGAAATAAAGCACCCGGGAAATGCACTCGTCCTGCGCTTCCCGGGTACTGCCGAAGGCTGTTCTGTTAATGTGGACGTGAAGTCCGCAGGTGCTTGTTTTGTGACTGCGATAATCCATGCGAATTGCGGATTTCATTATCTCTGCCCAAGGCATTTTGTCTTTATGATAACGAAGCGACATAGGGTGAGTTACAATTTCCATGCCATCGTTCAGACTGCCGTCGGATTTGATGTAGATATGCTCCGCAACCCGGTTGCCGATACCCAGAAGCGTATCAGCGTTGTCGCCATTCTTGCCGCCCTCGTCGATTTCAAGTTCCACGCCGAAATAGCGCTTTGAGTCACCGTAAAATATCGGGTCGGGCTTGTAGTTGTATTCGTGGATAGAACTCTGTTGGCGTTCCTCATAACACCTATCGCAATAGGCGTAATCGTCATCATCGTCGTAGTTGGCATAGTCCCTGTGAATGATTCTGCCACAGCACTCGCAGGTAGTGTAGTAATCATCGTAACACGAATTGCAGAGCGGCATGCTATCAGTGCCTGCATTATCGTCAGCCCAGATTCTGTCGCCGCAATGCTCGCAAACGACTGTCTCGCTGTGGTAGCAGTCATCACAGAGTATGTTGCCTTCAAATGTGTAGTAATCATCGGTTTCGATTGTTGCTCCGCAGCAGCTGCAAACGGATCGTGTGGTTTCGTTTCTGTCCATGGTGTGTTCCTCCTAGTCAGTATTCTTCTGCCAAAAGCATGGTGGTGTGAGTTTCGTCGTCTATGACGAAGATTTTTGTCGTAATGGGTTCGTCAGTTGGGAACGTAAAAGTCCGCTCGTAAGTGTGTTCCTCCTGACTGTGCGTTACCTGCTGATTCGTGCCGTTCGCTACGAGATTAAATACCTGCAGGTAATCTTTTCGCTCGACTTTCATGCTGTCGATACAGTCCCAGAGTATTATCTGAGTGACAAGCGGTACGGTGTTTGTTATGCCTCTTGTGACATAACGCTGATTGTTGAACATACTTTTCTCCTCTCCCGGACGCATAAAAAAGCCCCCGAAACTAAAATAGTTTCAGGGGACAATTCTATGAGCCGATAATTATTCGGATAGCTTACGCAGCTACATTGTTATAATATATAATTGAGAAATCCGAATACAGCAGTTCAACCAAACTCTGAATACACATTGATAACTTTGCGTAAACCTCGATTTAATCCCGAATTACTTGTTAAATCTCGTACAATAATCTATGATTTCTCCTTCGGCAAATGCCTTGAAATTATTCATATCAACAGCATTGCCGCTGTACATCATGCCGTCAACGTAGCTTACCGTATTCATGATAAAGTGGATATGAATATTCCTTGTGTCGGTATGAACGCCGAACACTATCTGATACCGGCTGCTGTAATACGTGCCTATCCTTAGTGCCAGGAAATAAAGATCCTGCGGAGTAAGCCGGAAATAATACTGCGTGTCAGGGCTTACGATAATATGCCTGAGCTGCCTGCCCTCTGTCTTACGGAAGAATCTCTTGACATACATCATCTCGTCAAGCGCATACAGCGGCGCCGTATTTATACCGCCTGTGTATTCGCACCATGTGCCAGTCTGTTTGTCGGTCATTGCATAGTGCAGTAGATTTTGCAGGTCTCCCGGCTTATCATAGGGCTTATTTACAAATTTAACAGTGTTCTGCATATAAAATCCGCCTCCATATTGTAGCAGTCAATATCATACTGAGTCAGCATATGCTGCGGCGTTCGGAGTATGGCGCTGATATGCCGCAGGTAGCAGTAAAACTGCGGACTGTATTCTGAATGGAACGGCTCCAGCGCGGTTCTTACCACATAGGAATTAAAGGACATATTCGACTGTTTCGCCATGCCCTCTATTCTTGCGCATTCATCAGGTGTAAGCCTTATTGACTTTACTATTGTATTTCGTACTGTGTTTTCCTGCTTCATATGAATTCTCCTTTCGTACATCCTGTATTACCTTATATATGCATGCCTTCCATAAAGGAAGGCATGAGCAGGATAACGCTGTGGTATTACCATCTGCATTATCCTTGTTTATTACTTTGTTGTCAGCATATTAAAAAAATAATCACCGCAGTAAAACCACGGTGATCATCAGAATTTCCAGACTATTTCGATCTTGTCGTCCCAAAGCAGTATTTTCTGGATGAACTGCCTTGCAATAACGCTGCGGTTCTCTATCGGCATCTCGTCGAACTCCGAAAGCAGGGGGAGGACGTCCTTATATGTAAGCGCCTGCGGAGTACCGGAGGAATGCTTCCTGATTTCGGCTTCGACGCTTTCGCGCTCCCTTATGAGACTTTCCAGCTTCTCTTCGAGTACCTTCCCGATAGCCGAGGAGGTTTCGGCGATCCGGTCAACGAGGTTGTCTATCTGCGATGAGATCGTTTCAAGCCGCATTTTAAGCTTGTTCACGGCAGGGCTCTGCACCGGCTTGTCCTCTTCAATGGAGATATCCCGTATCTCATCGAATTTCTGAAAAAGCCGCTCCTTTACTGCCTGCTCGACATCATCTATCCGGGTATTTCCATCAAAACCGCCGCAGACTTTCTTGTTCGCCTTTCCTGAGCAATAGAAATAATCCTTGTTGATGACCCGCAGGGCGTAGCCGCAGTTTCCGCATTTTATCAGTCCTGTGAGCCACGAGCGAGTGCCCGTCTTTCCCTTTTTGAGCTGTTTGTTTCCGTCTAGCTTGCGCTGGACGTCCAGCCATATCTGTGGCGATATCACGCCGTCATGCAGCCCGATGGTCAGCACATGGTCTTTCACATCGGTGTACTTGCGCTCGTTCGTGGCGCGCTTGCCGTAGAGGAAGCACCCACGCTCCCCGGTAAACTCCTCCACCGGAGTGGGTATCCTGCAGCCTTTTTCCTTAAAGTAGCGGTAGACATCAGTATCCGCCATGACGTAGGAAGGATTGCGGAGGATACGGCTTATCATGTTGCTGTCCCACAGTGCGCCCCCGGGGGACTGCACCCCGTCAGAATTGAGCTGTTTTGCGATGTCCCCGAGGGAGGTGCGCTCCACGCAGTAGGCGTCGTACATGTACTGCACGGTGGGCATATCGGCGTTCGGAATGAGCACGGAGGTCTTTATTCCGCCGAGGGTAGTCGGGGTCTTATCAAACCCGAACGTCGGAGGACCTCCGAGGTACATTCCCTTTTCGCCCCGGGCGTAGTAGTTGTCCTTTACGCGCATGAGGATATTCTCGCGTTCCAGCTCCGCGAAAACCATGATTATTCCGAGCATGGCACGCCCTATCGGAGTGGAGGTGTCGAAGGTCTCCACCGTGGACGCAAACTCCACATTGTACTGCCTGAACAGCTCCATGAGGTTGGAGAAGTCGTTCAGCGAGCGGCTTATTCTGTCCAGCTTGTAGACGACGAGCTTTGTTATCGCGCCGCGCTTTATGTCGGATAACAGCCGCCGGAACTCAGGGCGGTCTATGTTCTTGCCGCTCCAGCCCTTGTCGGTGTAGACGCGGCACTCCTCCGTGCCGGCAAAGCGCCGGCAGAATTCTATCTGGGTGTCTATTGAAATGCTGTCCTTTTTGTCGATACTCTGTCTTGCATATATTGCCGTCATTTTTTTGTCCTTTCAGCAGTCAGGCGGTTTTCTGTTCCGGCTGTTCAGATTTGATTTCCATGTAGCGGAGCAGCTCACGGTAAACTGCTCTTGAGGCTTCGGTTTTCAGCTTTTCTTTCTGCGCGTCTGTTGCAGAAGAATATGTATTAACCACGGTGTAATTTGTTTTCATTGTTCACCATTCCTTTCCGGTTCAGTGGTATTACAATGTTATGAATTTGGTATAAATTGTATTACCATGGTTATAATATATAATTTAATTGTTTTATATATACAAAATAAGTGTAACAAAAACAATAAATTTAATAATATTGCTTTTTTGTTACACTTATGATATAATTATTTAAGATAAATTATTATAATGGAGGTATGACAAATGTATTATCCTGTTGCCCGGGAAAATGAACTAACGGTTTCGGACATTGATAATAATCCTGTTATTGCAGGATATGTAAGCGCCGCTCAGACTATTCATACATTCGATATAAAATATTTTCAGCCGGTTTATAATGCCGACTCTGCACCCGTTGTACTCCGATTTCCGAGAAAGGTTATCGACCCCGGCAAATGCGTTTACGCTGACTGCAATAACCGCGTCTGTGTTTATAGTAATGACCAGCAGGGAACGCAATATCGGTTTTCTATTCCTGGCAGTCATTATTTTATTGATCTGCCTGTATATCCATACAGACGAGAATACTTCATAGGCGACCATCAATGTGCGCCAGCTTTTCCGAATAATACGCCGCCGACGGCAAGCGTTGTTAAACCGGAACCCACCCCGGTCATGCCCGAAAACCCAGAACCCTACGAGAAAAGCAAAAGGAAATTCGAATACGACCGCTATTTCACCTATGAAAATAAAATCTACTCTTTCTTCGCCGATGATAAGGGTGGGGAGATTGTCACGAATCTCTGCAATTTTGCCGTGTATCCCCAGAACATAGAGCGAATCGTGGACGGAAACGGCTCTGTTACGATATTACTGCGGCTTATGATAAGCTGCGGCATGAATAGCTGCTATATCGCTATTCAGCCGGATAAGACCGAAAAGCTGATAAAGGAGATCCAGAAACAGATACCTCAGGCGTATCTTAACCCGGACGAGAAGCGTGCCGCCAAACAGCTTTCTGCATATATCTCCATGATGTTTGAGAACAACTACTATGCTAATACTTTCAGGACTGCTGGCTGGATCGCACTTACCGGGTCCAATAACTCTACACAGTATATTTATGCGAATGACTCTACTGGTCAGAGCGCCTTTTTCAGATGCGAAACAGGGAAAAAGCTGTGCTGGAATCCCGGAATGACCCAGCAGGAATCGTTCTTCCACGCAGTCAGAATGCTGACGCTTTCCGCCGATATGAGGAAAACTCTGCCGCTCTGGCTTGTTTCACACATGGGAGTTATGTTCAGCCTGTTTGAACAGGCGGGATTTGCTCCACGGTTCGTTACGTATCTTTACGGCTCGTCTGGCAGCCTGAAAACTTCCGTCAGCAAGGTCTTCTTCAAGATACTTAAAGACAGCTTCAACGACATTCCGGCGAATTTCAACGACACCATGACGGCGCTTGAAATAAAAATGGGCAGCACCAATGACGAGGTGCTGCTTGTGGACGATTACCGCCCGTCAGCCACGCGGACGGAATCGGTGAGAATGAACGGCAACTTTGAAAGGCTCGTGAGATTCTACGGCGACGGCATCGGCAAGGGCCGCGGAAATGCGCAGCTCGGTCTGCGAAGCGAGTTCAGACCGCATTCCATGTGCGCCGTCACGGGGGAATATCTCCACGGAACCGCCTCTTCACTGCTGCGGCTTCTGATAATCCATGTTGGCAGGAAAACCTACGACAAGGAGCTGCTGAAATTCTATCAGGATCATCCGATGGTGTTCACCACCCACATTAAGTACCTGACCGACTACATCGCTGAAAAGTACGATAAAATTGTACAGTACATTCAGACGCAGTTCCCGGTATACAGGGGAATCTTCAGCCTGGGCCTTACTGAAAGCCGCCTTATCGACGCCGCAGTCTGCATGAGGATAACCGCTGACATTGTGCTTGAGCAATATGCAGGTCAATGCGGACTTGTTGTGCCAAGCGAAATATCGACCCAGCTTGATATATGGAATACCGTTATTCTGGAGGCAGTGCGCGAAAGTCAGGCGCTTGCCAGCCACCTTGAACCGTATGACATGTATCTGTACGCGATGGTGAAGTCCATAAACGAAAAAAAGCTGGTCGTCTGCGACGGAAAGCAGAATTATCAGGTCAACAGTAATATGGCAGGCTTTATCGACCGTAAAGCAGGCTACCTGTACATTCGTCCGCAGGATACATACAACCAGGTGATAAGGTACTGGGATTCGCTTGACAGAACGTTTTCCGCATCCGACAGATCTATCCGGCAGGACCTTGCTGTTCATCAGTTTATTCTTACGCAATCCGAGGAAACTAAGGATAATACCACAAAGGTGGTAAGGCTCGCTGGAAATGTCGAGCGCAGGTTCCTTGTGTTCGATCTTGGAAAGCTTGAAAGGGAGTACGAAAAACTCAGTTGAGCACAGCTGTATTTTCCTCGAATATAGCATGAAAGCACCATTATATTCTAAATTCAAAAAACGCTTCCAAGTCAGATGAGACTTGGAAGCGTAATTGTTTTATGCGAACCAATGAACATGGCGTGTTTTGTCAGTAACTCAGTGTGAAATTCTGGATCTTATCAAAATCTTCGAGCATTTCAGTATAAGATTTATCGTACTTTATAAACGTACTATTGACACCGTGAAGCCGGATCTGAAAAAATAATGTAAACGCGAATAAACCCGAAAAACGTACCCGAGTTAAAAATGCAGCGAAACAGGGCAACGCTGGAGAGCGCCCCGACGCAGCTGCAAGATATACAGTGAAGAGCAGCGGAGTCAATTTGCTGCTTTTCTACTTCACCGGTATCTTCCGGCGGATAAACTCCAGGTGCCGAGAATTCCCTTATGACCATCCATGTTTATACCAAGTACAGAGTACACGCATTTCGTGACAATTTTGTTATCCTTGCGCGAATTGAACACGATCCCATCGAAGAAAACGACCGGATAAACTGCCTCCAGAGGACAGTCTGCCACTCGTTGGCCTCCGGCAGAATTTTGTCGGTTATACGCGAAACCAGGCCTTGTGAAATTTCGGTTCCGTAGATCTGCTTTAACTCATCTTCGATGTCACGTTGAGACATACCTAGCTGAACTTTGTTCAGCTGGCGTAAGTATCTGCATGATTTTCTGTTCGATCTCGTTTGTTCTTGTCTGTCGCTTTTCAATGACTTTAGGCTCAAAATCGCCGTTTCTGTCGCGTGGGACAGCGATTTCGCACTCGCCATAGCCGCTGATTATCATCTTTTTCCCGTAACCAATTCCGCCTGCTGCCCTATGTTGTGCGGCTTCCATGCCGCACTTTGGGGGCAGCTGCGCAAACATCCTGTTTGCGACTGTTTCCGGAGTGGTCCCCGGCTACGGAGTTCTTCTCGTAGCCAAGATGTTCGTCCATTTCTGCTTCGAGCATCTGCTCGATGGTTCCAGCAAACAGCTTTTTCAGCTTTGCCTGAATGTCTCCGGTTGTCTAGCAATCTGCCATCAGCAGCTTCACCAGTTCCATCTCTCGCTCGTCTAATCCGTGTGTTTTTTTCATGTGCAATACCTCACTTTCTGTGGGTATTATTGGCATTTACACGGTTCGGCATTCAGCCTCAATACGAAACATATTCTAGCTCCGTTTTTCCGAAGATAGACTACCCATCATTTTTCACCAAGTAGGCATTCAGAAACGGCATTAGCCACATACCAGAACATAACGGGAGGAATTGCATTTCCCAAAGCCCTGTACTGATCTCCGTCACTCCCGGACAGAATAAATGTTTCCGGGAATGATTGAATTCTAGCAACTTCCCTAGGAGTGAATCTTCTATATCTTCCATTCTCAAATAGAACAGGATCTGTGCTGTTCAGCGACACTTTTGCCAGGTGCGCCCCGACCGTGTTACAGGGCTTAGTTGTATCCTGCGCACGACCTTTATTCATTGAAGCCCTGTTTCGCATCATCCCTTCCACAGCTTTTTCACTGAAATAGTATTTTTCAGGCACATCGTGGTCAATGCATTTTGAAAGTGGTGTATATTCGTTTTCGCTCAATAATACTGCTTTAGGGAAAGAAAACTGCACCTTTAGATCTTTACGAAAACCAACAATAATGACTCTTTCTCTTTTTTGAGGAACTCCGAACTCCACCGCTTTCAATATGGTATATTTGACGTCATATCCGCTTTCTTCAAATTCTTTTATAATTAGCGAAAAAGCTTCGTGTTTGTTTGCTGTCAGTATTCCTTTAACATTCTCTGCAATAAAGCACCGTGGCTGCCGGTCTCTAAGTATTCTGCACATTTCAAAGAATAGCTTTCCTTTGTCGTCTTTGATTCCAAGCCGCTTTGGATTTTGTGCAACGATTGAGAATGACTGACAGGGAAATCCCCCCGTGAGAATATCGAATTCTAGTAATTCGCTCGATTTCACTGTTCTGATATCACGGTTATCGGGCTTTAGTCCAAAATTTGCCTCAAAAATGTCACAAGCGCTTTTTTCAATATCGTTTGCGTAGACGATTTCCATATTATTGGAGGCATAATGCTTTCCAAGAAAATCAAATCCTCCAAGGATGCCTATATCCGTGCCGCCACATCCGCAGAATAGAGATGCTACTTTTAATTTGTCCATGCTAATAACTCCTCGTACTGCCCAGCCTGTTCTTTAAATGTGATTTCCATACCATCGCGTACAGCGATATCAATCAAATCTTTTTTGAACAGTTCGACAGGATTGCACATGATAAAGAGTTTGATGCTATGCTTGCTGACCATCAGTCTGTAAATCCAATAACGATCGCTGTAGCTTTTCGCTGCCTGCCATTCATTTGGTGTCAAGTGAATCTTATTAAACATAATCGGCTTTGAGCTTATGGTTGTCTTAACTTCAATGTTTCGTAGCGTAGCATCCAATTCCCTGGAACTAATGTCGTATCCGACGCCGAGTTCCGTCGGAATTTTCGTAACCAGATGAACAAGATCAATCCGTCCGCCGATTTTGAGCCGTTCACATTCATGACCATGGACCAAGCTTTCACCAATGTCTCCGATATCCTTGGTATTCAGTTCTTCCAAAGTTGACAGTTTCTCAAAATAAGTTCTAAACCGAGCCACCTGTTCCGTAATAACTTCCATAGGTTCGGGCGTAATATAAGCAGTAATGTTCGTGCTGAAATCGGTGTCTTCGCTTTCCTGATTAACATATTCAAACCACCTGCAACGGCTGGTGTTGATTGCATCTAATGTCCCGGCTCGGTTTCTTATCATAGCATCATAGCCGGCAAACCACTCAGTAGAATTGATAAACTTAATTATCGTCTCGTTTTCATTTCGGTTAATAAAGAACTCCTTGTTGTTATATGAGTTCACAAGATTTCCGAGTTGCATATAATCCAGAATATCTCCAGCATACCGAATGACATCTCCGATAGCTTCATATTCTGTTCCCATTTCCCGGTTGTGAACGATTCGCCGCCATACGCTTCTGACATCCTCGTTATCTCTTGTACAGCGCAAGTCATTCAGTATGCAATAACACGCTTCGGCTTTGGTAATACCACAGCGTTTGCCGGTATCTTTTTCCGCCTGGTCGAGAACCCTCAGAATATACTGAGCAGGCTTAAAATGAACCCCTTGCTCAATCTGCTCAAGGATTCTGTCCGGCTTGATATGAGCGCCAGGATACTGGAAATAGAACATAAACTGTTTAAAGAACTGAACAAGGTCGTTGCTGTCCGCCAGTTCTTTCGCTCTTAACATTGCATGGTTGAACCTGCTGTCATCTTCGTAAAACAGCCCGAATAAAGAGGATATTTCGGTCCTCCAGTTATTAATGGTTTTCAGCGTGCTTGTAGCATTCCCGGGGAAACAACGAATAGCGTCGTTAAGTGAATTATTAAATTCATCTCTGGGGCCGCTCCCAATTCGTGTTATTTCAGTTGCCATATAGATCAGGACGTTTTCAACATTGCCCTTAAATCTTGGACGGCAGTGATGTATTCTAAATTCATATTCCGTTGGTATTCTATAAATCATCATTCATTCCTCCAAGAGTTTTGTAACCTGCCGCGCTATAGCTTCCGCCATTAACGGCGGAACAGCATTTCCGACCTGCCGGAACTGTTGAGTTTTGTTTCCGAGAAATACAAAGTCATCCGGAAAGGATTGAATTCTCGCGCATTCGCGAACAGTCGGTACACGATTGTATTTATAATGAAAGTGGTGTCTATGCCCGGTATCAATAGTTGGAGCAGGGCGATTATCCGGGAATCGTGTCCAGGCAACATGGAAATTGCGAGTGTTCCTATATTCCTCTGGAAGGTCCTTATAATTGCCTCCTGCAGGAACGAGTGATATTATTTTCTGAACCTTCTCAGAATGATTCGCCGCAACATGGTTATGCACGATATCCGATTTCTCGCGCATTATTCTTTGATAGTCATTTTGTGCCGGAGTTGCATATGGCATTTCTTCAGCACCTAGCGTGTCAACTAAAGGAGGTAGATCAGAAAGAGCCATTTCGCAGGAAATATAGTTCTTATCCTCAAGTGGGTACTGAAATTCACCATCGCGATATCCGACAAAAACTACACGTCTTCTCAATTGAGGCACGCCGTAATCAGCTGAACATAAGATTTTATATTGAATCTTGTAACCCATATCCGTAAATTTCTTGTTAATGCTGTCTTTTATCTGTCCGCCGAACAAGCCGACAAGCCCAGGAACATTTTCAATAACAAAAACCCTGGGGCGTATTTCGTCCACAAGACGAATATACGATAAGTACAGCTTGTTTCGCGGATCATCAAATTTTCTGGGGCCAGATAAAGACATACCCTGGCAAGGAGGACCGCCTATAATCACATCAATGGAAGCATCTCCAACAAGTGGCTTTATGTCTTTTTCGTATGACACTTGAGTGATATCGCCACAGATTGATTTCGCACCATTATGGTTCAATGCAAAAGTTTCCAGCGCCTTTTTATCGTTGTCAATGCCCAAGAGGATATTATAACCTGCGCGTTCAAAGCCACAGGAAAGCCCTCCGGCCCCACAGAACAAATCAATCACATTATACTTTTTCATTGTTACCATCATCCTTGCGTCTTTTATCTTCCAGCTTCTACATGTCGGAGGGAATTAACCCAGGCTTCGCCTAATTTAAAATCGGTCCTCAGAGCAAAGCACCTAAACGCGGCGCTATGATATCTGCCACTTTCTTGGTAGCTTGATTTGCTGTCAAATAGTCCATCTCATTACCTCATAGATTATAATTAAAAGACAATCATATTTATTCGACGGAGGCGAATAATATCAAGGCTTTTATAGCTTTTATACACAAATATTTCTTCATTTAACCATCCTCCTCGAATTTCAGCTTTTTCATTGCAGGGTAGATGTTAAGAAACGGTTTAATGGATTGGAGAGTGAAGTCCTGGGGAGGAGAATTGATTAGTTTTTCACGATTATTTAGGCAAAACTTACCTGACATAATAGAACCCACTGAACAAATTCAACACAACTATGGCTTCCGATATAACTTGCTCCACCTGTTAACAATACTTCAATTATATATTATTCTGTCGTTACCGACTTGGCAAGATTTCTGGGCTTATCAGGATCATTCCCACGAAGCACTGCCGAATAATATGCAATAAGCTGCAAAGAGCAAACCGTCGGCAGTGGGAGCAGCATATCAGGAAGCGTAGTATCTATCTCAAATTTCAAGTCCACGGTATTCGCCGCAAACGCTGTTCCTTTGCGACACACAGCGATAATAAACGCACCGCGCGCCTTGACCTCCTCCAGGTTACTGATTGTTTTTGCAAGAACAGCCGCTTGAGTCGCAATAGTTATAACAGGAATATCATGTTCTATAAGTGATATCGTGCCATGTTTTAGTTCTCCGGCGGCATAGGCTTCGGAATGTATGTAGGTTATTTCTTTAAGCTTAAGCGAACCCTCAAGCGACAGCGCATAGTCGAACCCCCTGCCGATGAAGAACAGATTTTCTGCATTCACCAGCCGTGAAGCAATGTACTGACACTCCTCTTTCCTGTCAATGACGCTCTGTATAGCGGCAGGGGCCATATCAAGTTCAGAAGTGTATTTACAAAGCTGCTCCAAGGTTATCGTCCCCCTAGCGAAAGCAAATCTGAAAGCCAGCAAATACAAAACAGCTATCTGCACCATATATGCTTTGGTGGAGGCAACCGCTATCTCGGGTCCCGCAAGAGTGAATATGGACATATCTGCCTCTCGCGCGATAGCGCTGTATTTTACATTAACTACCGCCAGGGTCTTTGCGCCGCGCTGTTTTGCAAGGTGAAGGCTTGCCTTGGTATCCGCTGTTTCACCCGACTGTGACACAAGTATCACCAGATCCCCCTTGCCAACTATGGGATCCATATAGCGAAACTCGCTTGCCACCTCTACCGTAACAGGAACTCTCGCCATTTTTTCTATCGCATACCTGGCAACGATTCCAGCATGCATTGCAGTTCCGCAGGCAACAATAAAAACACGGTTTACCCCACGCAACAATTCGTCGGTAACTCCGTTTTCGCTGAAGTCCGGCAATCCATTTTTGACGATGCTACTAAGCGTTTTGTGAACGACATCTGGCTGTTCATGTATCTCTTTTAGCATATAGTGCGAGAATCCACCTTTTTGTGCTTGCTCAACATCCCAATCGGCAACGCTCACGGTTTTTGATATTTCCTCTCCATGTATGTCATAGAAATGAATATCTTCTTTTTCCATGCACACTACTTCGTTGTCATTCAGTAAGACATAGTTCTTGGTATATTTTAGGAATGCAGGAATATCTGAGGCAATAAAATACTCTCCATCACCCTCGCCTATGATGAGGGGACTTTCCTTGCGCGCCGCATACACTCTGTCAGGGAAATCGCGAAACATGATGCCGAGTGCATAGCTTCCATCTAGTTCCTTCATTGTTTCTGTTATAGCGCGAAGTGGATTTCTTTCAGAATAGTGGTAATCCAGCAGGCAGGCTACGACCTCGCTGTCAGTCTGCGACACAAATTTATAGCCCTTGGTCATTAAGAACTCCTTGAGCTGAATATAGTTCTCTATAATGCCGTTGTGAACTATCGTCACCCTGCCGTTGCTGTGTGGATGGGAGTTCACATCGCTCGGTTCACCGTGAGTTGCCCAGCGTGTGTGACCTATTCCGCAGTGACCCAAAGGCGCACCCACGGTCTTTAATTTTTGCTTCATATCCACAAGCTTACCCTTTGTTTTTACGGTTTTTATAACTCCGTCCTCAGATACAGCAATACCCACACTGTCATATCCGCGGTACTCCAGTTTTTCAAGACCGCTAACCAACACCTCTGTGCAATCGCGCTCTCCGATATATCCTACTATTCCACACATTGCTTTGCTCCTCCAAATTACTTATGTGCTGTTTTAACTAGTTTCTTGGCCAGAAACCGCCTCTTGCTCTGCGGCGGAAACAGTTTGAACATCAGCCGTTTCTTCATGGCGCAGCTGATATCCAGCCTCGGCAGTTCTTTTATTTTCATGCCTCTGGTTCGGCAATATGCAGCGAATATTCCGACAAACCTCTCGCCAAGATAGCCGTCGGTGCGGTCGTCCTGAAAGCTGCCATGCAGCGTCTTGCGACGGTCAAACTCCTCCAACAGCGGAAACAGCAGTCCGCAGTATTCGTTGAATAATTCCCTGCGCATTATGAACATATTGCAGAAATACTGCTTTGTCTGCGGCAGGTATTCCTCCGCAAACGGCAGAAGATGCGGCGCTTTTTCGCCGATTATATCCATGAACAGCGCAAGATCCTCGGAATGGTGATGAGCAGATGTGCAGTAGTGTTCCTTTACCGTGACACCCATATCCTCGCTTCGCGGAAGTATCATGTCAAAGCTCTCACAGAGCCGCTCCGCTGTCTGCAAATCTCCAAGGAAGCGCTTCTGCTGCTTTTCCGACAGCTTTCCGAGCGCAAGATACGGATACCGAACGCTTTCGTCAAAGCAAAAGAAGCGGCGGTAGTGACAAAAGCCGTAATAGTCCAGATTTTCGTTTTTCCAGGCGTAGTATTGAACGGTGAGTTCGCAGTATTCGCGGTTTTTTTCTGAAATGCTGTCGCCGCAGTCGTCGCCCATAACCCCGGGCACTGCGAGGTTGATCGCCCGACCGCCCTGTATAGGTATACATAAGGGAGGTACAATGCTGAATGATTTATGACAGCACAGAAAAATTTTTATGTTCATACAGCACCTCCAATATTCTTTGTCTGGATTTGAACAAACACCAATAACAAATCCGCAAACTATTCAGCTATAAAAAACGACTTTATTTTCTTGTTCCACAGGTTCTTTATCACCCAAATAAGCAAATAGTATACAACGCAAAGACAGATCGTAAAAACGAACATCAGCAGTGTACAGAATTTGTAGCTCTTATCCGTAAACAATGACTGCACTATACATTTTGCCGCAATATGGTTTAAATAAATTGCTAGTGAAATTGAACTTAACCACTTCATCCAGCTAAATCTAAACAGTTTGCCAACATAGCTGACTCCGCTGAAAGTAATCGCAATAGGAACAGGCATAATTAACATTGCACAGTAAATCATAGAGTAATTGTTTTGCGGATAAAAGCAAATTGCAAAAATCAGCAAATATAATAGTATTTCAACTACTGTAAAAAACCATCTTTGGCTATCAGTATGTTTACACGAGAGAATCTTTTCTGCAATAGTCCAACACACAACGCCGAAGCACAGTCCGCATATTCCTCGGATAATTCCGCCGGTTAAAAATGAATATGTATTATACCAAGTCAACCAATGAGATTCTTCACAATACATATAACCGAGCAAAATCAATGCAGTCAGCGGAGAAAACACATAAAGGAAAAAGTCCTTGTTTTTTTGGAGCATATAGTATAACGGAAGCATACATATGAGCATTGCGGAAATATACCATGTTTGTCCATTGATCATTGATAGATCTGTTCCACAAAGACCCGAAAGCTCTATCGCCAGTATTTCCGGTATTGATTTTACAAGTGATTCAAAAACGTTCAGCTTATATAAAATAAGAAAAACCACAAATCCGATTGAAAAAGCAACCCAATATTCAATTGCAAGTCCTTTAAACTTTCCTATAACAAACCTCATGGCTGTTTTTCCATAATCGGTTGATTGGGGCTTCTTCATGTAACTGTTTACCATCAACAGACCGGAAATAATAAAAAACAGATGAACACTCCACCAGCCAAGACCAAGTGGAATGCTAAATCGTGTATTCTCACCTATGAAACGATAGGTGTGCGAAATGAACACAAATAATGTGCATAAAAGCTTTAAAAAGTCAAGCTGATAATTGCGCTCAGTTTTTACCGAAATTTCTTTTACGTTCACCATCTTACCCCAATCTTGTGTATTGTCACACCATATCCCAGGTCAGCACGGTATCCTCCGGGCAATCCTGAAGCAGCGCCCTGCCGATAACTATGTTCTGATATGTGGGCGAAATTCCTGTGCCGGGACGCTTTGCGATAAGGTCGGTTTCGGTTATGACCTCGCCCTTCTTCATATCCCTTGTGAGGACAAGGGAACGGCGTGCTTCGCGGCGTGGGATAAGCTCACACGGAAGAACGGTCTTTTCGCTCTGACCGAGAACGGTGTTCACAAGGCGGAAGTTGCTGATAGCCTTGCGGAAATCCTCGGGGTCGCCGGCATGATAGTGGTCGTTTCCGGGCAGCGACTTGTCAAGCGTGAAATGCTTTTCGATGATCTCTGCGCCGAGAAGATAAGCCGTTGTGAGTATTGTCATGGTATCGTCGGGCAGCGTGTGGTCGCTGTAGCCTATCGTGATGTCGGGGAATATGCGCTTGAGAGTAGATATAATGCGCAGGTTGGCGTCCTCGTTCTTGCAGGGATAGGACAGCACGCAGTGCAGCAGCGCGATCTGGTTGTTGCCAGTTTCGCGGATAGTGCGCACAGCCTGCTCCACCTCGGAAAGATAAGAAGCGCCGACGGACAGATATATCGGCTTACCTTTCTTTGCAATATGAGTGATGAACGGGAGATTGCTGAGGTCGGAGGAGGATATCTTGTATATATCCACCATATCGTCAAGATAATCCGCCGAAGCATAGTCAAACGGAGTGGACATGAAGTCTATGCCGACCTTCTTGCAGTGTTCGTACAGAGCGCGGTATTCTTCCTCGCCGAATGAGTCAAACTTAGTGAAAAGCTCATACTGCGACTGCGTGGTTTCCTTGGTGGTGTCCCAATATGCAGGAGAGTTTTTAGAAGCGATGGTATTCGCCTTGTACGACTGGAATTTTATTGCGTCAATGCCTGCTTCCTTTGCCTTATCGACATAGTGCATTGCTTCTTCCAGCGGCGTAACTCCGCGGAGCTTTGCGGTGTCGTAAAAATTCACTCCTGCTTCTGCAATAACATATGGCTTGTTCATTTTTGTCCCTCCATTAAAGGTTGTCAATAATATTCATGATATGCTTTCTTCCGCTGCGCAGGTCGTGAGACAGCAGCTTTCGCTGCATCTCGGCGCGCGTTTCCTTGTCTGAAAACGCCAGCTTGTCCAGCGTCTGTTCGATCACGGCTTCGCCCGGATCATAACCTATGTAAAGATAGCCATTCTTGTCCGACATGAAATTATGCCGCTCCTCGCGGTCATTCTGGGCAATAGATACTGCCGGAATGCCAAGCACAGCCAGCTCGTATCCCGTTCTTCCTCTTGAACTGAGGGCAATATCACACCTGCTCATGACATCAGGCATATTTGTGATGTCGTAAAGCACCTTGATGTTTCCGCATGCGCACTTCAGAAGGCTCTCAAAATTCTGCTTCGCCCTGCCTATGACAAAGGTGAAATGAATATCGCGGTATTTCTCCTTCTGAGCAAGAGAAAGCACTATATCGGTGTAATTCATAGGGTCTGCGCCGCCGAATGTCACCAGGACATTTTTCACCCTGTCATTTATGCTTATCGGATCGCACAGCAAGAACAGTTTCGGCACAATGTAGTAATCGGCGCCTGCCCTTACATTGTCGGCGGTGCTTTCATCATAAAGCGCGTTGAATACGATGTCCGCGTATTCCGCACCGCTGCCCTCATCCTCGAAATTAACAATTTTCATGGCAGGCATTGCTTCCTTCAGCCGAAGCATATAATCCGCTTCGGTCGAAAGGATGTCGTTTATTAGTATGTCGCAGCCGTTTTCACGCAGTGCGTCAACAAGACCGCCGACACCATCGACAGGAATTGTGTTATAATTCGTTTCCCCAAAATACTCCACCTTGGTCAAAGCGCTGTCAAAATAAATCGCTGGCTTCGTGAAGAACTCGTCGGCAAGCTGAAGGACTCTGTAAATGTGACCTAAACCTCTGATGTTGTTTCCATTTACATAAAAGGCTATCTTTTTTCGGCTGAGAATATTTTCAGCCTGTTTAAGGTCGCCGAATGTGAAAACATCAAGCGCCTCATCGCTTTCAAGCTCGTAAAGGCTGCATTTCTCACCTATGCGCGTATCTATTTTTATGCACTGCGGCTTTGTAATGAAAAACGCACCTGTTTCCATGTAAAACGGCGGCAGCTGATGCTTGTTCATGCGAGTGTGCGTCAATGGAACACACTCGCCGTTCTGGTTTTTGCTCCAGTAATATTGCGCACGGTCTACGACGGATATCATAGTGTCCGCCTGCTCTGAAATACAGCGCTCTATCGCCTTATCAAGCGTTGTGTGCTTGAGTATGGGAGAAATCGGCTGCATAGTTACTATATAGTCGTACTGTGAGAAGTCCACCGTGTCCTTAACGTCGAATACCACCTCGTCAAGTGAAACGCTTGTACTGCTCAATTCGCTGCGGCGCTTTTTTACCATCGCACCCATCTGCCGCGCAATCGTTATCACCTCGTCAGAATTTGTGGTGACTATCGTATCGGTGATATAACGGGATTTTAGTGCGTTATTTAGTGCATAGTAAACCATCGGCTTACCGTTGATAACACGCAGATTTTTGTTTGGCAGCGACTGTGAACCCTCACAAACCGGAATTATCGCCAGGATCTTCATATCTGCTCCTTGATGAACGCAAAATACTGCATTCTGTCATACTCAGCCTTATCAAGGAACGGAGCCATATCGTCGATGCCCGATGAAACGATATTGCCGTTTTCGTCCTTGCGGTTCATAACACGCGGCTCAATGACCTGCGCTGGATCCTGCGGCCACTCGACAACGACCGCGCCATCAGCTGAATAGATCTGGCAGAGCTTTTCGTCAAGGTCTGCATGTCCGTTAATTTTAATATATGGCAGCTCAAATGCCGCTGCTATCTTTGCAAAATCAGGCATTTCAACGCCTGTGGCCTCGGTGCAGCCCGTGTATCTTCCGCCAAACATATTCGACTGGGAGCGGACGATCCCGCGGTAGCCGCCATTGCAGCTTATGAATATCTTTATCGGAAGCTTATAGTGCTTGACAGTCATAAGCTCCTGAATGTTAAGCATAATGCTTCCGTCGCCGGTAATAAGCGTGACTTCTCCATGGGCAGTAGAAGCGCCGACAGCCGCAGGCAGGTCATAACCCATAGAGCCGCAGTTCATGTTATTGATTATCCTCTGCGCGGGCTTTTCAATGCCCATCTGAAGAATATGCGCAGCAATGGTGCTGTTGCCGAGGACGATAACAGAATCGTCCTTCATATAGTTTTTGAGCTGCTTTGCAAAGTAATACGGATTTACCTGTCCCTCGGGCGCATTATCGAATTTCTCCTGATAAATAGGATACTTTGCGCGCAGGGTCTTTGCATATTCGAGCCAGCTATTCTCAACGCCTGTTTCGATCTTGTCCATAGCAAGCAGGTCGTCGATGACATTTCTGATATCACTGTGGATAGGAAGGTCAATACGAAGCGTGGGCTTTTTAAGCTCATACTCGTCGGCATCGATAACAACGCGGCGGGAATCCGGAGAAAAGTTCTCATAGTTGAAGCCTATCTGTCTGAAAGTCATGCGGCAGCCCATGCCGATAACAAGATCTGCATTCTGCATAAGGAAATTGCCCGCACGTCCGCCGATAATTCCGAAGTTTCCGAAATAAGCCTCATCGCCGTTGGCGAAAAGGTCTGCGTTGTAGGTCGCTGCCATCACGGGTATGCCTATCTTCTTCGCAAGCTCGCGGAATTTCTCAGTATAGCCTGTGCTTCTGAGCGCAGAACCGCACAGTATAACAGGGCGCTTGGCAGCTTTCAACTCCGCAAGGAACGTAGCCTTGTCCCACGCTCTGCTTTCGGTGGGCTGCTCAAAATGGCGCAACTCGGCGGGGTCTATCTCACGGCTCTGAATATCCATAGGGACATCGACCCAGACAGGGCCTTTTCTGCCGTTTTCTGCGATGTAGGCGGCCTTTTCTATCTCATACATGATATCCTCGGGCTTTTTTACCATGACCGCATACTTTGTAAGCGGCTTCACAGTATCGACGATATCATGCTCCTGCTCGCCCATAAAGCGCAGAGGAAGTCCCGTGCTGTCAACGCAGGTAGGATATCTCACCTGCCCCGAAAGCACCAGCATGGGGTAGTTGTCCTGGAATGCGCCCAGTACACCCGTAATAGCGTTTGTTCCGCCAGGTCCTGTGGTAACGCAGACAGCCGCCATCTTGCCACAGGCTCTCACATAACCCTCCGCCGCCATGGAGCACGCCTGCTCATGCTGGGTGTAGGTCACATGGAGCTTCGGATTATGACCGAATGCGTCGTTCATAAACATTGCACCGCCGCCGACAAGGCAGAATATGTCGTTTATCCCCTTGTCTGCAAGGTAATCGGCTATTATGTCGGAAATTCGTTTTTTCATGATACTACTCCTATATATTGATTTAC
>ENA-UPSY01001381-UPSY01001381.1-human-gut-metagenome-genome-assembly--contig:-NODE-1381-length-25438-cov-4.265329_pt1 | contig 25438 bp, 21 predicted proteins | sample MGYA00250044_ERZ773365 | MGnify/ENA primary metagenome ERZ773365 (study PRJEB29103, sample SAMN06111932) | human gut metagenome | biome: human gut; feature: ankylosing spondylitis patient; material... | reverse complement strand
GGCGCTTTTTCGTCAACTTCTCCGTCGAGCAGATCTGCCGCACGATCTCCATCGGCGCGTTTGCGGCCATTTTGCTCATCCTGCTGTTTCTGCCGGGTGTGCTCGCCCTGTTTGACCGCTGGGTGCTGCCGCGCGACCTGCGCCGGCAGCTCTACCCGCCGAAGGCGCGCGGCGCGCAGAGCGCAAAGCAGGAGCACAAAATTTAACGATTCAACGCAAACAAAAACAGCGAAGCACGATCGTGCTTCGCTGTTTTTCAGCCTGTCAAAAAGCCTCGCAGAGTTTGCCGCCCGCAGGCGGCAAAGCGCGTGAAATCATTTTCTCCGGCGACATGTGCGGCGGAGAAAATACTGCTCAGGCTGCAAGTGTGGAATTTGTGCGCCGTAGACGCACAAATTATGCGCGCAGCAGACTGCAAACCCCTTTGTCAAAAAGTAATACTTTTTGACAGTCTTAAAAGTGCAGGATCTCGATCAGCAGCAGCCACGCCAGCCCGTAATATGCGGTCACGGCGACGAGGTCGTTGACCGTCGTGATCAGCGGGCCGGAGGCCACGGCGGGGTCGACGCCGAGGCGCTTGAAGAGGATGGGCACGGTCGTGCCGATGATGCTCGAGAGCAGCATGGACACCAGCAGCGCCGTACCGGTGCAAAACGACACCGAGAAGGCGAAGGCCGCGGCCGCGCCTTTCGCCGCCATCAGATACAGGCCGATCGCGCCGAAGGACAGCAGCCCCAGCAGCAGACCGTTCATAAGCCCGACGCGCGCCTCCTTGCCCACCAGCGCGAGCTTCTGCCGGGGGCTGACGTCCTCGTCCATCAGCACGCGGATGGTCACGGCCAGCGACTGCGTGCCGACGTTGCCAGCCATATCCAGCACGAGCGACTGGAAGCAGATGATGACGGTCAGGTGTGTGACGACGCGCTCAAACAGCCCCACCACGCTCGAGACCACGAGCCCCAGCCCCAGCAGGATCACCAGCCACGGCAGACGCTTGGCCACGCTGCGGCGCAGCGGCTCCTCGAGATCTTCTCCGGCGGTCAGACCGCCGAGCTTTGCATAGTCCTCGCCGAGCTCGTCGGCCACGAGCTCCGCCACGACCTGCGCCGTCAGCGCGCCGCACAGGCGGTTGTCGGCGTTGAGCACGGGGATGGAGTCCTCGGAATAGGCGCGGATGCGCTCGACGCAGTCCTCGATCAGCTCATCCGCGTAGACATAGGGATAGGACGTCATGAGAATGTCGTCGAGTGCGGTGGTTTCGCGCGCGATGATCAGCTCCTTGAGATCGATCGCGCCCACGAGCACACCGTTTGCATCAACGGCATAGAGCGTGGAGATGTTGTCGGTGTCGGCGGCCTGACGGATCAGCTCCTTCATCGCCTGACGCACGGTCATGTCGGCGCGGATGCTGACAAAGTCGGTGGTCATGCGGCTGCCGATCTCGTCCTCATCGAACGAGCTCAGAAACGACAGGTCGCGCTTGACATCGTCGTCCATGAGGTCGACGAGCGCGCTGCGCTGCGCGCGTTCGAGCCCCTTGAGGTAGTCCGCCGCGGTCGACGGATCGAGCAGCGGCAGGATCTCGAGCTTTTTGCGGATGCCCAGCTCCTCGAGATAAGTGGGCATATCGTCCCCGGTGTATTCGAGCGCACCGGCCAGCGTCGGCGCGTCGAGCAGGGCATAGAGCCGGCAGCGCTCGTCCCGGCGCAGCAGCTCGAGCGCCTCGGCGATGTCGCGCTCGTGGTAATCCTCGAGCCTGTTTCTCAGCTGCCCGGGCGCAAGGTTGCCGCGCAGCAGCGCCGCGATCTCGCCCTTGTAGTCCGGGTGGCGGTCGCCGGGGATGATCTCCGGCAGGATGTTGTTCTGTTCGGACATATCGTGTTCCGCCTTTGTGCAAAAGCTTCCGGGGTCAGAGGAAAACGGGCATGAAAAAACCGCCGTCTCATTCCCCCTTTACCCCTTGGGTATGCAGCTCGGGAAGGACAGCGGGTCCGGTCGCGCAGTGAGACCTGTCAGAACACGAACAGCGCCTGATGATCGCCTGCGCACCGGAGCACTCTGCCCCTACTGTGACCCTGACTGCAGCTGTCCATGTTCTCACCTCACTTGCGGTGTATTCGGTCTGAAACCGAGGTCATTATAGCATCGTGAACCGGAATGTCAAGCCGCTTTTTGCAGGGGACTGGACATTTGCCCCGCGCCGTGCTATCATGGCGCATCCGGACGGAAAGGAACGAATGTTTTGATGATCAACGTGCTTTTTATCTGCCACGGCAACATCTGCCGCAGCCCGATGGCGGAGTATATTTTCCGCGACATGGTGCAGCGGCAGGGGCTGGCGGAGCGGTTTCACATCGCCTCGGCGGCGACCAGCCGCGAGGAGATCGGCAACGACGTCTACCCGCCCGCGCGCGCCGAGCTGCGCGCCCACGGCATCCCGGTCGGCCACCGCGCCGCCGTGCAGGTCACGCCGCGCGACTACGACGCCTATGACTGGCTGCTGACGATGGACGAAAACAACGCGCGCAACCTCCGCCGCATCCTCCCGCACGACCCGGACGGCAAGATCCGAGCGCTGCTGTCGTTCGCGGGGGAGCAGCGCGGCATCGCCGACCCGTGGTACACCGATGATTTCGGCGCGGCATATGCCGACATCGTGCGCGGCTGCACGGCGTTTCTGGAGCACCTGCGCCGCCGCGGCGATATTTAAAAGAATGACCGCCCCGTCCGGGGCGGTCATTCCTGTTTATGGCGAAATATCCGGGAGCGAAAGGCCAAGTCTTTCGGCTAGCCCGGCCAGATAGCGGACGTGGCCGTCATCCGCGCCGCGGATGGTGAAATATCCGGATTTGTCGGCCGTGATGTTCTGCCCGCGGCAGACCACCCGCTCACCTTTTTGCAAATAAACCTGCTTGCCATGGACTTTGTCGTGCTGGTATGCACGCACAGCGTTCACATAGTATTGGGCGAACAGCGCCTGTGCTTTTTCCAAGTCGCCCAGATGGCCGCAGATCATTACTTCGTCGAGCAGGATCAGCTGTCGGCCCATCACATCGAAGTGCGGATAGTCACGCCGGTGTGCGAGGATCGCCTCCCGGGAGGACAGCACGTCATAGACAGGCAGCACCTTTGTCAGCACATCGGGCAAGATCTGCTTCAAGAGCTGGGACGGCTGCTCTCGCAGGTCAAAGCACAGCTCCTGCCTGCCGTCAATGCTCCCGAGGCGGGAGCGCAGGGTGCAATTGTATTCGTGGTAATACCGCTTCAGCGGCGACGGGGAAAAGGTGCGCTCGTCGCACTCCGGTATGCGGATGCCGAGATTGACCCACATTTGCTGTGCGGGGCCCGCAGACGGCAAACCGCACTGGAAGTGGATGATCTGCGACAGGTCGCCGGAAACAAAGCGGTGCAGTGTCCGCCCATATTTCCGGAAGCCGAGCGGCCTGAGCTGCGTGTAGACGGCGGCCTCGATCTCGTCAATACACATGGCTGCTTCTGTTTTTTCGTTCATGTTCGTTCTCTCTGGCGAAATTGCACTTTCATTCAAAACCGCCCGAAAGGCTGTGCCCTCCGGGCGGCTTTGCGCACATGTTGCGGCAGTTATACCGTCCAGCGGCGGCGGTCAAAGAGCGCGAGCGTCATGGCGATGGCGGCGGCGAAAAACACCAGCGCCGGCCACGGCAGTCCCAGCACCCGCGGCAGCGGGGCGAGACACGTGATGGCCGCGCAAAACAGCAGCGAGCAGTCCAGCAGCGCAAAGATGAGCCGGCCCAGCAGCTTCGAGCGCGCGGCGCGCGCCGCGTCCGACCACGACTTTTTCACGTTCACGGTCAGCTGCCCGGCGTTGGCCTTGCCGAAAAACTCCGACAGCTGCGCCGGCAGCACCGTGAGCTTCTCGCCGGAGCGGGCGAGCTGCTGCGCAAGCGTTTTGACCTTCTTTTCAATGTGCTCGCGGCTCAGGGCGGTGTTTTTGACATACTCCGCCACGATCTCGATGACGTTTGCGTCCGGCGACACGCTCGTGAGCATCCCCTGAATGACGAGCAGGCTGCGCCCGAGCATCGTCAGCGAGCCGGGCACGGACACGCCGTATTCGTTGAGGATCTGCACGAACTCGTCCACCAGCACGCCCATGTCCATGTCGGCCATCGGCATGGCCTCGTACTTGTGCAGGAAGATGCCGATGCGCTCGGCGAGCGCCTGCCGGTCGGGCATGCGCGTATATTGACCGAGCGAGAGCAGCGTGTCCGTGAGCGCGGGCACGTCCTGCTCGTAGATCGTGCGGATGATGCCCAGATACAGCTCCGCCTCGCGCGGGCTGATGCGCCCCATCATGCCGAGGTCGAGCCAGACGATCTTCCCGTCCTGCACGCGGATGTTGCCGGGGTGCGGATCGGCGTGGAAGAAGCGGTAGACCGTGATCTGGCGGATATAGTTGTGCACGAGCTTGACGGCGATCTCGTTGAGGTCGTAGCCGTCGGCGCGCAGACCGGCGGCGTCGTCGATCTGGTGACCGCCGACATACTCCATGACGAGCACGTTCTTCGTGCACCACATCGGGTAGGTCGCCGGGCAATCGGCATAGACGATGCCGTCGTTGAGACGCTTGAATTCGGCGATGTTGTCCGCCTCGATCGTGAAGTCGAGCTCCTCCTGCACGGTGCGCCAGATCTCGTCGAGCACGGCGTGAAAGTCCAGCGCGCTTGCAAGCGGCGTGTACTTGAGCAGCACGGCGGCGCGCTTGAGCAGGCGCACGTCGCGGCTCATGATCTCATACAGGTCGGGGCGCTGCACCTTCACGACGACGCGCTGACCGTCGGTCAGGGTCGCTGCGTGCACCTGCGCGATCGAGGCCGAGCCGAGCGGCCGGATGCCGATGTCCGAAAAGACCTCCTGCCACGGGCGGGCATAGGCCTGCGTGAGGATGTCCTCCACCTCGGTCAGCGGCATGGGCGTCACGTCCGTGCGCAGAGTCTCGAGCGCGAGGCAGTATTCTTTGGGCAGAATGTCCGAACGCATGGACAGAATTTGTCCGAATTTGACAAACGTCGGTCCGAGGTCCACGAAAATATCGCGCACCTTCTCCGGCGTCAGCCCCTGAACGAGGTGATGCTTTTGCAGTATGGCGACGATCTCGGCAAAGCGCTTGGCCTCGTCGAGCTGCGCGGCAGGGCCGGCCATCAGTCTGCTTCCTTCTTGGCCAGCAGCTTTTGCAGCAGCGCCTCGCGCTCGTCGGCGCTCATGGCGTCCACGTCCACGGCGGGCTTTTCGTCCGCGTCCCTGGCGGCGGCCTGCTTGCAGGTGCGCTTGAGCTCCTCGTTGAGCACGCGCCCCTTCTCCACAGTCACTTCGCCGCGTGCGACGCACTCGTCGAGCAGCTTGCCGAGCTTTTCGCAGCCGAGGTCTGCCGCGCCCACGGAGGCGACGATCAGCTTGCGCAGATAGCTTTCAATAGAATCCATAATCCATACACTCCTTATCTTATCTTGTGCACTTGCGGTATCATATGCCCGGTCCCGGGCGGGGATCACGAGTTGGCGTCGGCCGCAGCGGCCGCGTCGAGCAGCGCCATGACCCGGCGGTAAAACATCCGTGTGCGCACGACGCCGGTGTTCATCACGCCGCCGATCGCGGCCAGATGGTCCAGCTCCTCGACCGGCAGCACCTGCCACACGCCGCGCTGCGGCGTCTGACCGGGCGCGAAGTCCGTGTGCGGTGCGCCGCCGGGATAGCGGGCGGAGACGGTGTTGACGAGCCCGTCGTTCGGCAGCCAGTCGGACGGCACGGCGCCGCCCGCGCGCCCCATCGCGGTCGAAAACGGCCAGAGCAGCGGCGTCATGGCCGTGTCGGGCTTCTGGTCGTGCGTGAGCAGACGCGGCAGCGTCCGGCAGCAGGGGATGGAGAAATACCAGGCGTCCGGCAGTGTGTCGATGCGCGCATTGAGCGCGCGCGCACCGGCGCAGCGCAGGTCGTCAAAGGCGTTGTCGCCCGCTGGGAGCGGGTTTTGCGCCAGCATCCGCAGCGCGGCCGTCGTGATCGGCTCGTCCGGGTCGCGGCGGATGCCGAACTGGTCGAGCCGGAAGTCATATACGTCCTTGAATGCCGAGATGCCGAGCGCGCGCGCCGCGCCGAGAAACAGCGTCGAGAGCGCATTCGCAGCATCCGGCTGCACGTCGGGAAACGTCGACCCGTCGTGCGGTGCGGCGATGGCCACCAGCGCGTGCACCCAGCCGGTCCTGCCGCCGGTGAACAGCGGCGAGGGCGTCTCACCCGCGGCCTCGGCCGCCTGCACCTCCTCGGGGCAGCCGTGCGCGAGCAGCTGCATGAGCAGCCGCGCCGTTGCGCCGCCGAAGCTGTGTCCGACGAGATCGACGGGCTTGTCCGCGCCCCAGCCGGGCACGAGCGGCGCGGGATATGCCGTGCCGAAGCGCGCGTGACCGAAGCGCTGCGCGTGCGCGATGCCGTAGTCGGCCCTGCCGCCGGTGAGCGCGGCGTAGAGCTCACACGCGCGGTCCCACGCGCTCGAGATGATGCCGACCGAGGCCGCGCGGCAGTCGTATCCGCAGCGGTTGAGATAGCCGAGCACGTCGCCCGCCGCGAGTCCCCAGTATGGCACGGCGCGGTAGAGCGCATCCTGCGCGCCCCAGCCCAGCAGCCCGTGCACGAACACGGTCGGGTGCGCGCTGCGTCCGCCGGGCGGTGCGTCCGGCAGCAGGCATTCGCCCACCTCCAGCGCCTGATGCAGCAGCTCCTGCGGTGTTTTCATGGCGCGCCTCCTTCCGGGTGAAAATTCTGTTCTTAATATAGCACACCGGCCGGAGAGCGTCAATGCTGCGCCGGGCGGAAACAAAACGCCGAAAACAAAGCGAAGAGTGCAGCGAGAAATTGTGCGAAATGCTAAAAGTGAAGTTTTTTGCCAAATGCGCTTGACTTCAGCAGCTAAAAGCGCTAAAGTAGGCACATCTTCACTACAGGAGGCCGCAATCATGCGTCTGGTCCGATTTGCAAGCGCATATTCCTACTATTACTTTATCGAGGGTAATAGTCGTTTGTGCTGCGATCATACCAGAACCATCTGAGACTTCCCGGTCCGGTTTTGACAAGGCTGCACAGACGACTGTGTGGCTTTTTTCTTTGCCGGCAATGCATTAAGGAGGAAAAAAGATGAACATCAAAAAACTCACTGCTCTGCTCTGCGCCGTGGTCATGGTGCTGTCGCTGGCCGCCTGCGGCGGCAGCGGCGACAAGGCCGAGAATAAGCACTACACCGTCGGCATCTGCCAGCTCGTGCAGCACGACGCGCTCGATGCGGCCACCAAGGGCTTCCGCGACGCGATCACCGACGCGCTCGGCGCCGAGAACGTCACCTTCGACGAGCAGAACGCCGCCGGTGACAGCGCCACCTGCGCCACCATCTGCAACGGCTTCGTGTCCAGCGGCGTGGATCTGATCCTTGCCAACGCGACCGGCGCGCTGCAGGCTGCGGCCGCCGCCACGAAGGACATCCCGATCCTCGGCACGGCCGTCACGGAGTACGGCGTTGCGCTCGGCATCGACAACTTCTCCGGCACGGTCGGCGGCACCCTCTCCGGCACGTCCGATCTGGCCCCGCTCGATCAGCAGGCGGCCATGATCACGGAGCTGTTCCCGGACGCCAAGAACGTCGGCATCATCTACTGCTCCGGCGAGCCGAACTCCGTCTACCAGGCGGACGTCGTCAAGGCCGCGCTTGAAAAGGCCGGCTGCACCGTCACCATCTACACCTTCGCCGATACGAACGACGTCGTCTCCGTCACCGGCACGGCGAGCGACGCCAACGACGTCCTCTACGTCCCGACCGACAACACCGCCGCCTCCTGCGCCGAGGCCATCAAGGGCGCTGCCACGAAGCCCATCGTCGCCGGCGAGGAGGGCATCTGCAAGGGCTGCGGCGTTGCGACGCTGTCCATCGACTACTACGAGCTCGGCCGCACCACCGGCGAGATGGCCGTGAAGATCCTCAAGGGCGAGGCCGACATCTCCACCATGGCCATCGAGTACTACCCGAACCCGGTCAAGAAGTACAACCCCGAGATGGTCGAGCACTTCAACCTCACCATCCCGAGCGACTACGCGGCCATCGGCTGATTTTCAACACGATTCCCGGCTCCCTGCCGCAGTTTCTGCGGCAGGGATACTCCACACTATGAGGTAATGATATGAATTCACTGGTTCTTGCGTCCCTGAGCCTGCCGAATCTGGTTTCGCGCCTGCCCGGCGGCGTTGCGCAGGGCATCATCTGGGGCATCATGGCGCTGGGCGTGTACATCACGTTCCGCCTGCTCGACGTCGCCGATCTGACGGTCGACGGGTCGTTCACGACCGGCGGCGCCGTGACGGTCGTGCTCATCGTCGCGGGCTGGCCGGCATGGGCTGCGCTGCTGGTCGCCGTGGCTGCGGGCCTGCTTGCGGGCCTTGTGACCGGCCTGCTGCACACGAAGCTCGGCATCCCGGCCATCCTCGCCGGTATCCTGACGCAGTTTGCGCTCTACTCGATCAACCTGCGCATTATGAGCATGAAGGCCAACACCCCCGTCAACCCGGATAAGTACGACCTGTTTCTGACGCTGCGCAGCGTGCCCGGCGCGATCTGGAAGGGACTGCTGCTCGCGGCGGTGCTCATCGCGCTGCTGTACTGGTACTTCGGCACCGAGCAGGGCAGCGCCATCCGTGCCACCGGCGCCAACCCCGCCATGAGCCGCGCGCAGGGCATCAACATCGACGCCATGAAGGTGCTCGGCCTGTCGCTCTCCAACGGCATGGTCGCGCTCTCCGGCGGCCTGATGGCGCAGTACCAGGGCTTTGCCGACATCAACATGGGCCGCGGCGCGATCGTCATCGGCCTCGCCGCCGTCATCATCGGCGAGGTGCTGTGCGACGCCATCTTCCGCAAGGGCTGCAACTTCTCGGTGCGGCTGGGCTTTGTCGTGCTCGGCGGCATCGTGTATTACCTCGTCATGGTGCTCATCCTCTGGCTCAAGCTCGACCCGAACGACCTCAAGCTCTTCACGGCCGTGATCGTGGCGGCGTTTCTGGCCGTGCCGTATCTCAAGGGGCAGGCCAAGAGCTCGTTCCACCGTCTGAAGAAGGGAGGCAAGTGATATGCTGACACTGGACCATATCTCCAAGACCTTCAACCCCGGCACGATCAACGAAAAGCGGGCGCTCGACGGGCTGTCGCTGCACCTGAAGCCGGGCGATTTCGTGACCGTCATCGGCGGCAACGGCGCCGGAAAATCCACCATGCTCAACGCCGTCGCGGGCGTCTGGCCGGTGGATGACGGGCGCATCATCCTCGACGGTGTGGACGTGACTGCCATGCCGGAGTACCGCCGCGCGCAGTACATCGGCCGCGTGTTCCAGGACCCCATGATGGGCACGGCCGCGAACATGCAGATCGAGGAAAACCTCGCCCTCGCCGCGCGCCGCGGCAAAAAGCGCACCCTGCGCTGGGGCGTCACGAAGGCCGAGCGCGAGGAATATCACGAGCGGCTCAAGACCCTCGGCCTCGGGCTTGAGGATCGCATGACGGCGAAGGTCGGCCTGCTCTCCGGCGGCCAGCGTCAGGCGCTGACGCTGCTGATGGCCTCCCTGCAAAAGCCGAAGCTGCTGCTGCTCGACGAGCACACCGCGGCGCTCGACCCCGCAACGGCGGCCAAGGTGCTCGAGCTCTCGGACCGCATCGTGCGCGAAAACGAGCTGACCGCCATGATGATCACCCACAACATGAAAGACGCCATCGTGCACGGCAACCGCCTCATCATGATGAACGAGGGGCGCATCATCCTCGACATTGAGGGCGAGGAAAAGCAGCACCTGACCAAGCGCGACCTGCTCGACAAGTTCGCCGAGGTCGCGGGCATGCAGGTCGAATCCGACGAGGTGCTGCTGAGCTGACGGGCGCGTCTGCACGCAAAAACATCCGCATATCCAGCCGCTCCGGCGCCGGTCGCGTACCGGCGCCGGAGAATTTTTCTTCCGCCGGCTGAGATTTCCTCCCGCACGGCAACTACCACGAAAACTACCAAAATTCGACCAGAAAGTTTGTGCAGTTTTTTTGCCGGAAAACACACACAAACACCGAAATTTATGATACCCTTTCCATGCGAATTTGTTATGTAAATTTGCCGTTTTGTTTTTGAGGTTCAGGAGGAGAAAGGTCCGTGGTTTTCAGCAGCCTGTCGTTTTTGTTTTGCTTCTTTCCGGCGTTCTTGCTGGTGTACTATCTGACACCGTCGCGGCCGGCCGGCGCGCGCAATGCCGTGCTGCTGGTTGGGAGCTGTGTGTTTTATATCATCGGACTGGACGGTCAGTGGGCGTACTTTGCGCTGCTGGCCGCGTCTGTGCTGGTCAACTACGGGCTGGGTCTGGCTATCGTGCGCGACAAGCCGCGCGCGAAGCTGTGGCTCATCCTCGGCATCTGTTACAATTTCCTGTGGCTGTTCCTATTTAAATATCTCAACTTCGTGCTCACCGGCGTCAACGGTGCGCTCGGGCTCGTGTCCGGCGGCAAGGCGGCGATCCCGCTGCTGCGCTGGGCGCTGCCGGTCGGCATCAGCTTCTACACGTTCTCGGCGGTGGGCTATCTCATGGATGTCTACCGCGGCACGGTCGCGCCGGAGCGCTCGCTGCTCACATTCGGCACGTACCTGACCATGTTCCCGAAGCTGGTCTCCGGCCCGATCGCGAGCTATACGGAGCTGCAGCCGGAGTTCGGCGCGCGCAATGTGTCGCTGCGTCAGGCGGTCGACGGGCTCAAGCTGTTCGTGTTCGGCATGGCGCTCAAGGTGCTGCTTGCCAACCAGCTCGGCGGCCTCTGGAGAGATGTGACCACCATCGGCTTCGAGAGCCTCTCGACGCCGCTTGCGTGGATGGCCGCGTTCGCGTATTCGTTCCAGCTCTATTTTGATTTCTGGGGCTACTCGCTCATGGCCATCGGCATCGGCCGGATGCTGGGCTTCCACATCCCGGAGAACTTCCGCTGCCCGTATCTGGCGCTGAGCATGACGGAGTTCTGGCGCCGCTGGCACATCACGCTCGGCACGTGGTTCCGCGAGTATCTGTATATCCCGCTCGGCGGCAGCCGCTGCAGCCGCAAGCGCATGATCTTCAACCTCCTCGTCGTCTGGCTTGCGACCGGCCTCTGGCACGGCGCGCACCTGAACTTCCTGCTCTGGGGTCTGGGTCTGTTCGCGGTGCTGGTCGTGGAAAAGCTCTGGCTTAAGAAGTATCTCGACCGCTGGCCGATACTCGGGCATCTGTACATGCTCGTGCTCATCCCGGTGTCGTGGGCGGTGTTCTCCGTGTCGGACTTCGGGCAGCTGGGCGCGTATTTCGGCCGCCTGTTCCCGCTGTTTTCGCGCACGGCGGCGGCCTACCCGCTCGATTTTCTCAAGTACGGCAAGACCTACGGTGTGTTTCTCATCCTCGGTCTGCTGTGCTCGACGTCGCTGCCGGCGTATCTGTACCGGCGGTTCAAGAGCACGTGGGTCGGCGCGGTCATTCTGGCCGTGCTGTTCTGGCTGTGCCTGTACTGCCTGAGCAAGGGCATGAACGACCCCTTTATGTACTTCCGATTCTAAGGAGCGTAGACGCATGAAACGCATCAAACCGCAACATTTCCTCATCCTGCTGCTGGTGGCCGCGCTCGCGGCGGCGCCGTTTCTCATCCGCGGCCTGATCGACCGCAGCGACTCCGGCAAGGAGCCGACCGCCGCCGTCACCCCCACGCCGGAGACCACGGCCGAGCCCACGCCCACGCCCGAGCCGACGCCGCTGCACTTCACGACCGTGGACGCGTCCTATTTTGACGACGCGCTCTTCATCGGCGACTCGCGCACCGTCGGCATCGCCGAATACGGCAACCTGAAAAACGCGACCTATTTCGCCGACGTCGGCCTCAATGTCTATGTCGCACAGACGAAGGCCGTCGCCGTGAAAAACGTCGGCACGGTCACGCTGCCGCAGCTTCTGAGCCAGAAGACCTTCGGCAAGGTCTACATCATGCTCGGCATCAACGAGCTCGGCAACGATCTGGACGACATCACGGCCAAGTTCTCCTCGCTCATCGACACCGTGCGCGCCGCGCAGCCGGACGCCATTATTTTCGTCGAGGCGAACCTGCACGTCGGCCCCTCGCGCTCGAGCACGGACGCGACGTTCAACAACCCCCGCATTGACAAGCTCAACGAAAAGCTCGCCGCGCTCGCCGACGGCAAGACGATCTTCTACATCGACATCAACGAGCTCTTCGACGACGAAAACGGCAACCTGCGTGCCGATGCCAGCGGCGACAGCACCCATGTCTACGCCAAGTACGACCTGGACTGGTGCGACTGGCTGTGCACGAAGGCGATCGTCCGCTGAATAAAGAAAAGGCCAGCCGGAAATCATTCCGGCTGGCCTTTGCTGTGACCGTGCGGTCACTGTGCTCTCTCATGGTCTCTCTCGACGCGCGGGCGCATCAGCGCTTGATGATGTACCACACGAATCCGGCGCAGGCAAGAACCATACCGCCGCCGACTGCTGCAAAGATCATGTGTCTGCCTCCTTTCCCCCGAAAGCTCCGGCCGGTGTCCGGCCGGGGCAACAAAGTGACTTACCTTGAAGTTACTTCATTATAAGATGAACCCGCGCTAAGTTTCCGGAAAGGCGCGGCAAAAACGGCACGCCGTCGTTAAGAAGGCGGAAAGAAATGGCCTTCCGCCGGAAAAGACGGTCGCACGCGGGCGCACATTGTGCTATGCTGAGTGTGGGAGCGGAGACCGAACAACGAGAGGGATAAAGAGGGGTGCTTATGCAAAAAGTGAGCAAACGCGCGCCGCAGTGGCTGCGCGATCTGGGCGTTTTCATCCTTGTCATGGGCGGCGCGGTCGGCATCTGTATGCTGCTGTCGGCGTGCTATGACGACAACAATCCGTTTGCCACGTCGGTGTTCATTCTGGCGGTGGTGCTCATCTCGCGCTTTACCAACGGCTATCTGCCCGGCGTGCTGGCGGCGGCGGTCGGCGTGGTGGGCGTGAATTATCTGTTCACCTACCCGTTTCATGAGTTCAATCTCTCCATCGACGGCTACCCGCTGACGTTTGCGGTCATGCTGGTCGTGAGCGTGCTCGTGAGCACCCTCACCACGCAGATCAAGCGGCAGGAGCAGCTGCGCTACGAGGCGGAAAAGGACCGCATGCGCGCCAATCTTCTGCGCAGCGTCTCGCACGATATCCGCACGCCGCTCGCGGCGATCATGGGCCTGAGTGCAACGGTCGAGGAGGGCGAAACGCTCTCGGACGAGGGGCGCGGCATGGTCGAGGAGATCCGCCAGAACGCGCAGTGGCTGCTGCACCTGTCGGAGAACATCCTGTCCGTCACGCGCTTCAGCGAGGAGGGCGTCGTCATCGAGAAGTCGGACGAGGTCGTCGAGGAGATCGTCGGCAGCGCCATCCGGCGCTTTCGCAAAAACTGCGCCACGGACATCCCCATCGCGGTCACGAAGCCGGAGGAGATCCTGCTCGTGCCGATGGACGCCACGCTCATTGAGCAGGTGCTGCTGAATCTGCTGGAAAACGTCGCCCGGCACAGCCCGTCGGCGACGGAGATCTTCATCGAGATCCGCGACGAGGGCAGCCGCGTCTGGCTGACCGTGGCGGACAACGGCGACGGCATCCCGCCACAGCTGCTCGGCGTGCTCTTTGACGGCTATCTGCCGCTCGGCGCGGTGGAAGCGTCCGACCGCAGCCGGCACATGGGCATCGGCCTGAGCGTCTGCCGCGCGATCGTGCGCGCGCATGGTGGGGAGATCTATGCAAGAAATCGAGTCGGCGGCGGCGCGGAATTCCGCTTCTGGCTGCCGGCGGAGGAGGGACACACATGATCCGCAACAAAATCATCATCGTCGAGGACGATCCCGGCATCAGCAAATATCTGCAGGCGGCGCTGCGCGGCCGCGATTACGAGCCCATGCTCGCGACCGACGGCAAGACGGCGCTGGAGATGATCGCCTCGCACTGTCCGGATCTGCTGCTGCTGGATCTCGGCCTGCCGGATATGGACGGCAGCGAGATCATCCGCTCCGTCCGTTCGTGGAGCCGCATGCCGATCATCGTCATCTCGGCGCGCAACGCGGAGCTCGATAAGGCCGCCGCGCTCGACATGGGGGCGGACGACTACCTCACCAAGCCCTTCGGCACGGTGGAGCTGCTGGCGCGCATCCGCACGGCGCTGCGCCACACGCGCACCGACGGCACGAGCGACGCGCTGGCCATGACGGGGGAGTACCGCGTGGGCGATCTGTGCGTGGACTACAACAAGCACCGCGTCTATCTCGCCGGGAAGGACACGCGCCTGACGCCGAACGAGTATAAGATCGTCGCCTTGCTCGGCCGCCACGCCGGGCAGGTGCTCACGTATAAATCCATGATGAAAGAGCTCTGGGGTCCCGGCGTCGGCGGGGACAACAAGCTCCTGCGCGTGCACATGGCCAACATCCGTCGCAAGATCGAGCCGAACCCGGTCGAGCCGCAGTATATCTTCACCGAGGTCGGCGTCGGCTACCGCATGGCCGACAGCCACTGAGTCCTGTCGAAACGAAACACCGCCCGGAGCGTCAGCTCCGGGCGGTTTGGTGTTATGGGGTGCTTTAGTTTGCCGTGATCGTGATGCTGCGGGAGATGGACTTTGCCATGTCGTTGCCGCCGAGGATATAAGCGGTCTGGCGGTACGTGCCGGGCGCGGTGGGCGCCTTGCTGCTGATGTACAGCCTGTGCGTGTCCGTCGTGCCGACATAGCGGTAGTGCACGCCGTCCTGATTGTGGGCGGGGGTGTCACCGCGCATGAGCGTGGCGCCGAGCGGGCTGTTCGCCAGCTCATCGGTGGTGAAGGTCGTCTGGTCGTTATTCCAGACCAGGTTTGCACCGGTGGCGCGCATCTTCACGACGAGCGTGCTCGTGCCGACGCCGGTCTTGTAGTTCGGGTTGGACGTGATCGCCGTCACGAGGTACATGCCCGCGCGGTTCGGCGAGCCGATGGCCACGCGCGTGCTGTCAAACACGCCGGGGATCTTGTTGATCACCTTGAGCAGCTCCGTGAACGAGGAGATGTCGATGTTGAAGAGCTTCAGGAGCTTGGCGAGGTCATCCGTCGGCTTCTCAAGCTTCTGCAGCAGCGCGCGCAGCTCGCCGAGGGTCATGCCGTCGTTGAGGATGTCCGTGAGCGTCTTGCCGTAGAGGAGCTTGACGACCGGGTCGATCTTTTCCAGTGCCTCCGGGGAGAGGATGCTCTCCGGCAGCTGCAGGTAGATCGCGCCCTTGACGTTGCTGGTCAGGCCGCTGTAGACCTTGAAGATGGTGAAGTTGTCCTCCGGCTTCGTGGTGACGTACTGCTGCGTGGTCGGCTTCTCGTCATAGAAGATCGCGGCGGGCTTGACGTGCACGCGCACGAACGCCTTGTTCACCGTGAGCGTACCCTCGACTGCGTCGCAGCCGAGATAGTCGGCCGTGGTCGGGAAGCTCGCGCGGATCTTCTGGTTTTCGCCGGCGCCGATGCTCGGCGCGGTGTAGGGGACGCTCAGGTAGGTGACGCTGCCGCCTACGACCGGGTACCAGTCATCGTGCGTCAGGAGTTCGTGCTTGCTGATGCCGGTGCCATAGTATTCCAGCACCATGCTCTGGGCAGCGGCTTCCTTGCTCACGGTGGTCTGCGACCAGTCGATGAGCTTGTTGAGGATCTGCGTGCGCATGGCGGCGGCGTCCTTCGTGTAGCTGAGGGAGACGCCCTCCTTGAGCACGATCTTCGCCTGCGTGCGCGCGTCTTTCAGCGTCATGGTGACGATGGTGTCCTCGCCGTTTGCGGTGAGCTTGATCTTGTGCGTGCCGACGGTGATGGCATCGTGCCGATAACCGTCGGTCCAGCCGCCTTCGAGCGGCGTGTAGCCTTCTTTGTACGGCCAGAGCTTTGCCTTCGACTCATAGGTCACGGTCACATCGTTGACGTCCGCATCGGGCAGCACAGTGGCGACGATGGCGGCGCGCAGCGCGTCAAAGTCGATCTTGCCGTCGGCGGTATAGGTCATGTTGAGCGTGTAGGTGCCGGGCGCGTCCTCGGCCGTGTCGGCCGCGGTGCTCAGCGCGGCATCCGGCGCGGTGTCGGTGTCGGTGTCCGGCGTCACGGTGGGATCAGCACTCGGCGCGGCGTCCGGTGTCACGGACGGGGCTGCGGCGTCCGCCGCGGGAGAAGCCAGCTTCGTGAACGTGTAGACCGTGCTCGTCCCCTCAATGCGCACGGCGTAGCTCTGTGCGGCCGATTCACTGTTGAGCGCGGGATAGCTCGCGTTGAGGCGGTCGCGGAAGAAGCTTCCGGTGGTGTCAAAGCCGTTGACCGGCGTCCACTTGACGGCGTAGTCCGACAGGACGCTGGTCGCGCGGTACTCCCATTGCTGGCTGCCGACCTCGTCATAATTGCTCAGCAGGGTCTGGCTGAGCAGGTCGTTGACGTCTGCTCCGGCGGGGATGTAGGCCGCGCCGTCGTGGCCGGCCGGGACCGCACTCGCGGCGGAGACCGGCAGCTGGAATGCGGCGAGTTGGCCGAACAGCAGCACGGCCAGCAGCAGGGCAAGGATTCTGGTTGCGTGTTTGAGGGATATCATTGCAAATGAACCTCCTATTCCGGTATTTCTGTGGGGTCGTGCCCGGGGTGGGAGCCCGGACACAGCTGCATTATACGGTGCATTTCCGGCATTTTCAAGGCCTTTGGCAAAAATGTATCAAAAAGCTTAACATGTATAAAAAATTAACGCGTATTCATTTACAGGAATGCAGAAAAGCTCCCGTCCGTAAAATATGGACGGGAGCTTTGATAAAATCGTGTTTATTTTCCCAGCGCGGCGTGCATTTTGCCGCAGATGTCCTCCGTGAGCGCGCTGGTCGTGGTGGCCTTGACGGTCTCGGTGGGGATGACCTCGCGGATGCGCACATACACGTGCGAGCGCCGCCAGGGGACGTTGTGCGCGATGCGCTCCGTGCCCTCGACCGTGCCGACCACGATGGGGACGTTTGCCTTCTGCGCGATCTTGAGCGAGCCGGCGTGCCAGGGCAGCAGCTCGCCGCTTTTGCTGCGCGTGCCCTCGGGATAGATGGCGAACGAGCACTCATGCGCGCGGATGAGATCGGCTGCGGCGTTGATCGTGGTCAGGGCGTTGCGCGCGTTCTCGCGGTCGATCGGCAGAAAGCAGCACCGGCGCACGAACGGGCCGATGACGAACTTGCGCATGTTCGACGGTTTGGACACGAACGCCAGCGGCCAGCGCCGCAGCACCCACCACTGCACCATGGGGTCAAAGTTCGAGCGGTGGTTGCTCACGAAGAGAAACTCCGAATCCGTCGGGACCTTTTCGAGCCCCTCGACGTGGATCTTGATGCGGCAGAGCGCGAGGATCCAGCCGTCGAGCGCCAGCGTCAGCGCAAGGTAAAACGGGCTGATGCGGTCATACATCCTGTTCGGCCCGGCAAAGAGCGAGCACACGAACATCAGCAGCACGTACACAAGGTTCGCCGCCACGAAGCAGCCGAGCAGCACGGGCAGCAGCCACCAGTAGCTGAGCGCGGGAGACAAAAAATAAATCACCGCAGTGCTGAGCACGGCGGGAACAAGCATCAGATAATAGAGCATGGCCGGACACCTTTCCACACGGGATGTGACGAAATCCTGTCAATAGTCATTGACGGCTGGGTATCACATCCATTATAATTACTGTACGGGACCGTGTCAATGAACGGGGTGTAAACTTGCGCGGATCCCGAAATTTTTCGATCAGAGATAGGAAGGATAATGAGATGATCGTATTGAAATGGTTATTCCCGGTGTTTTTGGCGGCGCTCGCCGTCGTGCACCTCATCAGCTGCTGGCGCGGCGATGACGATCTGCGCAAGCCGACGAAGGTCGCGCTGATGCCGGTCGTCGCGCTGACGTACCTCGCCTTTGCCAACACGCCGTCGCTTTGGGTGGTCGCCGGCCTGCTGTTCGGCTGCCTGGGCGACCTGTTTCTGCTGCGGCCGCTGCAGAAGCATTTCTTCGCCCTCGGCACGGCGTCGTTCTTCCTTGGCCACGTGTGCTACCTTGTGCACATCTACACGACCTATGCCGTGCATGTGCGCTGGTTCTGGATCGTGCTCGTGTGCGCGGCCTATGCCGCGGGCATCGTGGTCGTCTATAAGGGCAGCCGCAGGAGCATCCCGCGCGCCCTGCGTCCGCTGGCGCTGGCGTACATGGTCATGCTCAGCACGCTGAGCATCAGCGTGTTCCTGCCGCTGGTGACGGCGTTCACGTGGGGCAAGCTCGCGTCGTTTCTCGGCGCGTCGTTCTTTCTCGCATCCGACGGTGTGCTGTGCGACATGCTCTTCACCAAGAAGGCCGAGCCGACCAAGCAGAACTTCGCCGTCATGGGCACGTACATCCTTGCGCAGGTGCTGCTGACCATGGGCTTTGCATTCTGAGCCGGCGCAAATCATCGAAAAAACGGGGCGCTCCGGTCGCGAGTGTCCCGTTTTTTGTACAGTCGTGGAAAATAATTTAAAAAACTGTTAGAACCGCTTTACATTTGTCGGAAAAAGCAATACAATCTGTAACATTACCAATGGTCTCAAGGGGGAAGAGAGCATTATGAAAGCAAATGAAAGAGACAGCAGGACAGAGCAGGAGCGGTTCATCGACCGCATGCTCAAGGAGATCCTCGGCGGGCAGCGCAATCCGGGCGACCGGCTGCCCACGGAGAGCGAACTGGCCGCGCAGTACGACCTGCGCAAGACGAACGTACACCTTGCCCTGAAAGAGCTGGAGCGGCTCGGCTTTCTGGAGATCGTGCCGCGCCACGCGACGTATGTCGCACCCTACTGGGAGAAGGCAAATCTGGAGACGCTGGCGGTCATCATGACGCACGGCGGCACGCCGCATCCGGAGCTGGTGGACGCGTTTCTGGAGCTGCGCGAAATGGTCGCGCTCGGCTGGTTTCGCTGGGCAGGACGCCGCCCGAACGCGGCGCAGATGCAAAAGCTGTACGGTCTGCTCACGCAGATGGACGCCATCGCCTACGTGCCCGACGGCGACAAGGCGGCGTTTCTGGAGCTGCTCAATGCGTTTCTGGTGTGCATGTTCCGCGAGTCGGACAACATGATCTTTCGCGTCATGCTGCGCACGACGCGCGAGCTTGCACACGTGGCGTACTACATGGTGGCCTACACGCTCGATATGCAGGAGCTGTGCAGGGTCTACCGTGCGGTGCTTGACGGACTGACGGACGGATGCGTGCCCGAGGCGATCGCCTGCTGGAGCGCGTGGAGCGACCGGGTCACGCTGCGCTACCGCGAGGTGCTCGAGCAGCTGCAGAGCGCATGACCGGCCGCTGCCCCGGCGGGACAAAAAGGCTGTCAAAAAGTAATACTTTTTGACAAGGGGGGTTGCGGCCTGACTGCAGCGCACGCGCCGTCCGCCTTGGGCGGACGGCGCGCACGTTTGCAGGCCGAGCGGTATTTTCTTCGCCGCACATGTCGCCGAAGAAAATGATCGGACTTTCTTTGCGCCTGCGGGCGCAAAGGCTACGAGGTTCTTTGACAAACCGGCTGCCCCGGCGGGACAAAAAATGTCCCGCCGGGGCAATCGTTTTTTTCGCGCCGCGGTTGCGCGCGGCGTGCAGATGTGCTAAAATCAGGTAACAATACCGAAAGGGAGCGAGCCCATGAAGCTGACATTTATCCGCGCCGACCACGAGGTGACCGGCAGCTGCACCCTGCTCGAGATCGGCGGGCATTACGGCCTGATCGACTGCGGCATGCAGCAGGGGCGCGACCAGTTTGAGAACATCGATATCCCCGTCCCAGCGGCGCAGATCGAGTTCGTGCTCGTCACGCACGCGCACATGGACCACACCGGCCACCTGCCGCTGCTGTATAAGCAGGGCTTTCGCGGCACGGTCTACGCCACCGAGGCGACGTGCGACCTGTGCGGCATCATGCTGCGCGACTCGGCGCACATCCAGATGTCCGAGGCCGAGTGGCGGGGACGCAAGGCCGCCCGTGCCGGCCGCGCTGCGCCCGAGCCGCTCTATACGCTCGAGGACGCCGAGGGCGTGCTCACGCTGCTGCGCCCGTGCAGCTACGGGCAGCGCGTGCAGGTCGGGGAGAACATCATCATCCGCTTCACGGACGTCGGCCATCTGCTCGGCAGCGCGTGCATCGAGACGTGGCTCACCGAGGGCGATGTGGAAAAGAAGATCGTCTTTTCCGGCGACATCGGCAACGTGAATCAGCCGCTCCTGCGCGACCCGCAGACCGTCTCGGGCGCGGACTACGTGCTCATCGAGTCGACCTATGGCGACCGCAGCCACGGTGAACGGCCGGATTATCTCGGCGCGCTTGCCGACTGCATCCAGCGCACGCTTGACCGCGGCGGCAACGTCGTCATCCCGTCGTTCGCTGTTGGCCGCACGCAGGAGCTGCTGTATTTCATCCGCCAGATCAAGGACGCCGGCATGGTGCACGGCCATCCGCACTTTCCGGTCTACGTCGACAGCCCGCTCGCAAACGAGGCCACGCGCGTCTTTTTGCAGACCGACACGAGCTTTCTCGACGACGAGGCGCGCGCGCTCATCCGCAGCGGCGTGAATCCGCTGTATTTTGACGACCTGCACACCGCCGTCTCCAAAGAGGACTCCATGGCGCTCAACAACGACCGGACGCCCAAGGTCATCCTCTCCTCGAGCGGCATGTGCGATGCCGGGCGCATCCGCCACCACCTGAAGTATAACCTCTGGCGGCCGGAGTGCACCGTGCTCTTCGTGGGCTATCAGGCGGTGGGCACGCTCGGGCGCAAGCTCAACGACGGGGAAAAGACCGTGAAGATCTTCGGCGACGAGATCGCCGTGCATGCCGAGATCACCGTGCTGCCCGGCGTGAGCGGTCACGCGGACAAGGCCGGGCTGCTGCGCTGGCTCAACGCCATGGAGCAAAAGCCCGCGCACGTGTTCGTCAACCACGGCGACGACGATGCGTGCACGGCGTTTTCCGCCTGCCTGCGCGAGGAATACGGCTACGAGGCCGACGCACCCTACAGCGGCGGCGCGTTTGACCTTGCCGGCGGTGTGTGTACGGTCGTTGCGCCGCCGCGCCCCGTCCGGCACGACGAGCAGCGGCAGGCTGCCGCCGCCGGCAAGCGCCGCGAGAGCGCGGCCTTCGAGCGGCTCAAGCGCGCGCTCGGCGAGCTCACGGCGCTCGTGCGCCGCTGTGAAGGCTGCCCGAACAAGGGGCTCAACGCCTTTGCCGAGGAGCTTGAGCGGCTCACCGCCCGCTGGCGTGACCGCATTGCGCCGTAACACACTATATAATAATGCAGCAACGCCCTGCCGGATGCAGCGCATCCGGCAGGGCTCTCGGTTTGCCAAAGAACCTCGTAGAGTTTGCGCCCGCAGGCGCAAAGAAAGTCCAATCATTTTCTTCGGCGACATGTGCGGCGAAGAAAATACTTCTCGGCCTGCAAACGTGCGCGCCGTACGCCTCCGGCGGACGGCGCGTGCGCTGCGGTCAGGCCGCAAACTCATTTGTCAAAAAGCAATACTTTTTGACAGCTTCAAACGCCCTGCCGGCTTTCCGGCAGGGCGTTTTTGCGCTCAGATCGTTTTGCGCGCGCGGCCGGTCAGATACATCCCGACCGTGCCGAGACCGAGCAGCGCGAGATTGAGCCGCGGCACAACGTTTGCCTGCAGTGCGTCCGTGCCGAAGGCATTTTGCGCCAGCAGCAGTGCACCCGCGCCGACCGCCGCCGCGCACAAAAGCACGAGCGCGGGCGGGTTTTTGCGCGCAAAGAGCTGTGCATTGCGCGTGCACGCCGCGCGCAGACAGTTGACTGCCAGCGTCAGCAGCATCGCCACGAGCACAAAGTCCGGCAGCACCCACAGCCCGATCACGAGCGCGCCGAAGCGCTCGACCGCGTGAAAGAGGCTGATGTTGCGCAGCAGGGTAAAAAACGGGTGGTTGAGCTGCGCCGTCAGCCCCGCGCCGAGGTTGCCGATCGTGAACACACTCAGCAGCGTCACGAGCACGCACGTGCGCACGCACCAGCGCATGGCGCAGCGCGCCCGGCCCGGCGCTTCCGGTGTGGCGCCGCCGGTGAAGGCCGCAAAAAACAGCACCGCCGCTCCCGCGCCGAACACCGTCAGCGCGCTGCGCGCGATGCCGGGCGCATCTGCCGCCGTCACGGGCAGCAGGTTTTTCACATCCAGCCCGGGCAGGGCGAACACCAGCACCAGCGTCAGCACGCCCGCGAGCAGCGGCCAGAAGATCTCCGCGGCGCGAAAGAGCGCCTTCGGCGCACCGAGCGCGCCGCAGACCGCCATGGCGAGGATCGTCCCCACGAACGGCCACGGCTGGCTCAGTGGGAACACCGCCTCGATGAAGCGCTCTGCCCCGATGCGCAGTGCGAACGCGCCGTAGAGCAGAAACCACAGGGCGTACAGGCACAATGCCACCCGCCCCGCGACCGGTCCGAGCGCGCGCAGCGTGATCTCGCCGATGCCCTCACCCGGTCGGCCGCGGCGCAAAATACCCTCGAGCAGCGCCGCAAACAGCAGCAGCGGCACGAGCGCCGCCGCGCCGCTCAGCCACCCGCCGCAGCCGGCCTCCGCCGCCGTCTTGCGCGGCACGAGGTGCAGCAGCGGCGAGAGCAGCACCATCGTGCACAGCGCGTAATACTGCCGCCGCGTCAGGGAAAGGTGCATCATCTTCCGCCTCCTGTGGTGTCGATGCCGTCGCGCAGGTCGTACGTGCGCCCGACGTCGGCATCGACCGTCACGCGCACCGGCACGTCCGGCCAGAGCTCCGCCCAGCCGTCGCGGATAGTCGCCCATCTGCGCCCGCTGCGCACGGCAATGGCCTGCCCCACGCCGAGAAAGTCCGCCTCCAGCGCCTGCGATGCCGCGAGCGCGTCCGTCACCCAGCCGCCCGCGCACGCTGCGAGCGCCGCATTGAGCTCGTCCTGATAGGCCTGCGTGGTGATCCGGCGCGGTGTGCGCAGCTCGGAGATGCCCGCGCGCAGCCGCAGCGTCACGTCCACGCGCGCAAGCGTGCCGCCGTCCCAGACCGGACGGATGGCCGCCCTGCACGTGTCGAGCGTGAGCATGACGGTGCTGCCGTCGCCGTCACGCACCGCGATGTCGCCGTTGGTGACCACGCCGAGGAGCATGCTTGCGCCGCGCGCGGTCTCGGGCGCGATGCAGCCGAGATAGTCCCCGCCGCGAAAGATCGCATACCCCGCCGGGGCCAGCGCGAGCTTGCCGCCCTCGCTCTCCGGCGTGCGCACGCACGCCACGGCGCCCACGACGGCGCAGCCGCTGCCCGCGAGTGCGCGGGCGATGTCTGCACAGGAAAACGCGTGGCTCGCGCCGCTGAGCGCGGTGTCCTTCTGCAGCGCAGACAGCGCCTCGGTCACGTCGGTCCTGTCGCCGCCCGTGTCCATGACCGCCTGCTGCGCCGCCGCCCCTTGCACGAGAAACAGCGGCGCACTCAGGCGCATATCCGGGTTGCGCGCGATGAAATCCAGCAGCGGCGCCAGCTCGCCCGCGGCGGCTGCCTCCTCGCCGAGGAGCAGGTAGCTTGTCTGCGCGTAAAACAGCTCCGCATTCGGTGTGCGGTCCTGCAGCCGGTCGAGTGCGGCGAGCACGGTCTCGCCGGTCTGCGTCATGCGCTGAGGCGGTTCATTTTCGCCCACTCTGCCGGTCGACGCGCTCAGGCACACGCCCTCAGGCGCACGATCCACGCCGATCGTCTGAACGAGCGTCAGGTCCTCGACCGGCCGGTAATTGCTCGAGATCGTGCCGCTGCTGCACCCGCTGCACAGCAGTCCCGCCGCCAGCAGCAGCGCGAGTGTTTGCGCGCGATGCATACGCAGCCCTCCTTATATTATATGGTGTGCCTCATCGCTGCCGCCGCCGGTTTTCGCTGCCGTATTCCGGCGGACGGAACTTGTTGTCCGGCTGCGGCCGGCGCAGCAGCGTGCGCCAAAGCGCCGGGCGCTCGCTGTCCACAAACGGGGCCATATACGCCACGCCGTCGCTGTCGATCGTGCACAGGTACCAGATCACGAGCCCCAGCATTGCCAGAATGCCGAACAGTCCGGCAAGCGCAGCCGCCAGCACCAGTGCCAGCCGCAGCAGACGCACGGCGTTGCCCAACTCCTGATTCGGCAGCGTGTAGCCCGCGATGCCCGCAAGCGCCACGACGATGATCGCCACGGGGCTCACGATCTTCGCGTCCACCGCCGACTGCCCCACGAGCAGCGCCCCGATGATCGACACCGTCTGACCGATGGAATTCGGCAGCCGCAGTCCGGCCTCCTGCAGCAGCTCGAAGGCGATGAGCATGAACAGGATGATCGCCGGCACGGAAAACGGCACCTGCTGCTTTGCCTGGATGACCGACAGCAGCAGCTTCGCCGGGATCATCTCCTGGTGGTACATCGCCACGGCCACGTACAGCGCCGGAAACGTCAGCGACAGCGCCAGCGCAAAGTAGCGCAGCACGATCAGCGCCGAGGCCAGCAGGTAATTGTGCGCCTCGTCCTCCGGCGTGTGCATCAGCAGCCGGAACGTCGTCGGCAGCAGGTAGCCCATCGGCAGCCCGTCCACCAGCAGCCCCACGCAGCCGTCGAGCAGCGCCCCGGCAAACTTGTCCGGGCGTTCCGTCTGGCCGAGCTGCGGCAGCAGCGCCCGCGGCCGCCGCGTCAGATACGGCTCAAGGTCGCCGCGTCCGAGCAGCGCCTGCTCGTCGATCGTGTCGAGCCGGTCAAGGATGCGCTGCACACGCGCGGGGTCTGCGATGCCGTCGAGATATACCACCGCGACTGTGGTCTCCGACTGCCGCCCGACGACCGTCTGGCGCAGCTTCAGCGCCGGGGTATGCAGCCGCCGCCGCACGAGCGAGGTGTTGATGCGCAGCGTCTCGACGAAGGCATCCTTCGCACCGCTGACGGATTTCTCGATCGTCGGCTCGGATACCGCGCGCACATTCACCGTGCGTGCTTCGAATGTTACGGCCTTACGCTGCGCGTCGAAGATGAGCGCGGCCGAGCCCGTGGTGAGATCGGCGACGAGCGCGTCCATCTGCGTGCGCGTGCGCGTCGCGCAGCTGTACACCGCGCCCTGCTCGATGCGGCGCACCGCCTCGCGCGAGCCTGTGACGTCGGCCAGCCGCCCGTCCTCGGTGAGCGGGCGGAGGATGTCCGCCGACACGTCGCCCGCCGCGACCACGCCGTCGAGCCAGCAGACGCACACCGTGAGCCGGCTTTCGAGCCCGATGCGCACGGTGCGCATTTCAAAGTCGTCGCAGTCGGAAAATATTTTTTTTTACTTCGGCCGCCGTGATCGGCA
>ENA-UPSY01001356-UPSY01001356.1-human-gut-metagenome-genome-assembly--contig:-NODE-1356-length-25796-cov-20.345037_pt1 | contig 25796 bp, 39 predicted proteins | sample MGYA00250044_ERZ773365 | MGnify/ENA primary metagenome ERZ773365 (study PRJEB29103, sample SAMN06111932) | human gut metagenome | biome: human gut; feature: ankylosing spondylitis patient; material... | reverse complement strand
CAGATTCTCTGGTTTGCAGAGGATATGAATTCATTACCTAGAAAGTCCCTTGGGTATGATACGCCTGATGATTTATTCGAAGCTTATTTAGATACCGTCTATGCAGCTTAAATTATTTGGTTAAAGGTGTTCAATTTGAACTTGCAATTTTAGAAATGATTGCTTCTACTGAGACATTAAAAAATGGCAAGGAAAAAGGACCTGTCCTCAGACAGATCCTCATTTGGCGGAGAGAGGGGGATTCGAACCCCCGTGACGGTATTCGCCGTCAACATGATTTCCAATTTTAATATATGGTGCAGGAATACGATAAAATCTAGCTTTTTGTTATCATAAAATGCCATATTTTATTAAAAATCGTAGCAAAGTGTCGTATGAAGTGTCGTAAAAAATCAGTTGTTTTTATTTTGATATTGCTACCGTGGCAAGCACACCTGAAATTGCTATCCACAGGTTCCTTTGCCTGGCCTTAATTTGAATTTTCCGTTTTGCCTCTTTCTCGTACTCGTTGAAGGATTTCCTCGCTTCCTCCAATGAGGTCTGCGTCTCTTCGTTCAATCTCCTGGACTTCTGCAGCTGTTCGTTGACTATCTGAAGCTGCTTCTGCTGCTCTGTCAAGAGACTCTGCTTCTTCTCGCTGTCTGCTTTCAGCTCTGTCAAGTTGCTCTGTAACTGGTTGAGCTCCCCTTCTGAGATCTGATACATCATTTCTCCCCGCACACCAGAACCAAACAAAGCCGGAAAGCAGAAGCACGGCAACAAGAGCCAAAGCAATATGAATTTTCTTATCTTCATTATCCATGCGTCCCCCTCAAAAAGTATAGTTCTTATCAAACTGTTTTCCATTAATGTAATACCCATCCGTGTATTGCCAAATAGCAGCTCCATCGTAATCGCACTGTTTGCTATACTGAGCACACCACACTGGGATTCCCGGAAGACGGCTCATATCAATAACTTCAGTAAGATAGTAGTAGTTTGCATATAGCCCACAACGATAACCGGCTTCTTCTATGGTATTGATGAACGTAGTGCAGATGTCTGTGATTTCTTCCGGATCAGTCAGCCTGTCCGATTTCCAGTCATCATTTTCTTCATCGAACCAGAATCCCATCTCAAGCATGTCGGGAGTAATTCCCGCATCCTGCATGATATAAAGCGCATATTCTGCTTCAGCAGCTGCTTCAGAAGCACTAGTCGCTTCCGAATAGTAATAGATTCCAATTTTGAGTCCAGCCTGAAGAGCTCCATTGAAGTTATCATAAAACCTTTCATCTAAATGTCTGTTTCCCCACCCCAGACGAATGATAACGAATTCATTCCCATCATCAACTACGTCATTCCAGTTTATAGTGCCATTGTGCTCTGAGACGTCAATGCCTCTCATTCAGTTCTCTCCTTTCTACCTGTTTCTCTTCTACCAGATCAGGAACACCATCATGGTCCTTATCGGTCTTTGCTTTTATGGTAGCAACAAAAAAAGCAAGCGCTGCCGGTGATACCATCAGTGTCCCTAATGCTATCAGATCCGGCAGGTTTGCTTTTTGCTGTGTTGCCCAATTGTAAATCCATCCAGCTATGTACAATATCCATACTGCCACATATGCCCAAAGTACATAGTTAATCCATCTATAACCTTTAGACGTCAAGCCAAATGACAGTAGTTTCCGGATAGCTTTTTTTAACGTATTCATTTCGATTCTTCCCGCGGTTGTGTATGTGGGAGTGTCAGGAATTGATGATACATAGCAGTGATAACATCATTCCCGCCCAGGTTATGGTAAGAGTTATACATTGATTCGAAAACTTTTGCCGTATTCAGCGGCACATATTTACGTTCCAGATAGTATTCAATCCCCTGGCTGAGCCTATCCCGCAATAAGCTTTCTACGCCGGCACTTAATGCTTTGGCTTCCAGTTCTCTCTGCTTTCGTTCCTTCTTATCATCTTTAGCTTTCTGCTCATATTTCCAAAGGACCAAACCTGAGCAGACAGAAGCGGCAATCGATGATAAAACAAGTATGGCCATCCCTATCCATGTCTCCATAGCTCACCTACTTCTTTTCACTGTCTGTCATGGGTTCTTCTGTTTTGGATTCTCCTTTTTCTTCCACATATAATACACACTTGGTATTCTGGCATGTACCATCTTCTCTCAGTACATGCAGGCATCTGGGACATCTCTTTTTCAGTTTAAAAGCCATAATAGTTTCCTCCTTTAATCTAATGCTTTAATATCAGCGTCGAACTGGGCATCTAATTCTGCAATTTCAGACTGGATCTCAGACTGTGTATCCGTATCGCCGGATGCCAGGGCAGAAAGATAATACTGTTCCAGCGTTGCTTTATCGGATTTATATGTTGACTGCAGAGCTGCTTTCTGTGCCGCCTTCTTTTCTTCGTCAGTAATGACTGGATCAGGCTTTGGTACGAAGGTATCCCCGCTCAGGATATATTCCTTGCCATCTTCATTATTACCCAGCAGATTCATAAAATCGGAAGAGGTCACTGTTTTTACAGTTACAATCTCAGCATTGCCGCTTTTGATTTTTTCCGCTTCGGCTTCAAGCTTTTCAGGATGCTTTACCGGATTGAATGGGCAGATTGTACCATATGCCCTGCTTCCATCTGACTTGAACCCTACAATGTAATAATCAACATTAGTTGCACTCATGCTTTGTCTCCTTTACAAATAACTAGAGGTGATAAAAATGCGTAAACCGAACGGATACGGTTCAATTAAAAAGCTCTCCGGAAACAGGAGGAGGCCATTTGTATTTGTTGTCAGCATGGACGGCAGGCAAAAGCCTATCGAATACTTTGCTACGCAAGTCGAGGCTGAAATCTTCCAGGCTGATTACAATAAACTTCATTTCCATCGCTCCTTACCAAGCCATCAAGTTACATTAGCCGAACTATACTATCGTTGGCTTCCGGCTCACACTACAAATACAAACCCTTCGCAATCATCGCTAGAAAGTTACTCTAATTCTTTTAAGCATCTGCAGGCCCTGCATTATGAGCCAATGCAATCTTTGAAATATGCTGATTACCAAAAAATTCTTGATTCCATGCGAAAAAGCGGGCTGTCTTACAGTTCACTGAAGAAAGTCCGCTCTTTGATTTCGCTACTTGAAAAATATGCCGTGAAAATTGAGTTGATAAATAAATGCTACGCTCCCCTGCTGTCGATAGGAAAAAATAAGGCTGTACGCACGCACCACCCATTTTCAAGGCAGAAAATTAATCTACTCTGGGTCCACTGCGATGAGCCCGGTGTTGATACGGTGCTCATTCTGCTTTACACCGGCATGCGTGTCGGTGAGATGCTGGCACTCCAAAAGACTGATGTGAACATCAGGCAGGGATACATCCGGATTACAAAAAGCAAGACCGCCTCCGGCATCCGCACCATCCCCATCCATCACAGGATTTTCCCTCTTATTGTACGCCGTATGAAATCCTCCGGTTCAAGCTTGATAGCGGATTCCGAAGGGAAACAATACGATTACAGCTGCTATTGCATCATCTGGCGTGAGGTTATGCACTCTATCAATGCTGATGGTCATACTACTCACGACTGCCGCCACACGGTAGCAACGCTGCTGGACAATGCAGGAGCCAACGAAACAGCTAAACGGCGTATTTTAGGTCACGCTGGCGGAGACGTGACTGAGAGGGTCTATACGCACAAAGGTCTGAGGCAGTTACGAAAATGCATAGAACTGCTAAAGTAGTGTTACTAATGCGTTACTCAATCAATCGTATGCACTATCGTATTATCTGCATTATCCGTGGCTTAATGGCTGTTACTATTGATACTGGATAAAACAGCCAGATTGGCATATATTTGCACTTCTACGATTGTAGATATCTGATGTTCTGGCGGGTTTTTCATTGATTTTATTTTTAAAAAATCATGCATACTCTGCTTACTCTAACCTACTTCTCCTGTTTCGTAACAATCCCTCTACAGTGGGGAAATATCTACACGAACAGTTATGGATTCGGAACAGTTAATTTTCCTCTATCGTATACACAAAATTGCTTTGGGATTTATGCCATGGCAGAAGACACTCAAGAAACGAATGAACATATTTCGTACTATAGCTTGGAAAAATCTGGTTGTATGTTTTATACAGAAACAAACGAAAGCGATAAGAAATCGCTGCATTGTTTATACTTTTCTGTCGGATATTAAGCCCAGATGTCGAACAGTGGGGAACTGCGCCATTGGTTATAGAAAATACTGCAAAAGCATTTTTCCCTATTACTTTTAAAAATACAGAATACGTGATAGTGGCTACCGGACACATAGATGATAATACCACTGCATATATCAGAGGCGCACTCTATAACCATAAGGAAACTAACACTTGCATTCTTCGCGCATCAGAAGCTAATGGACCGGCTGCAGAATACATAGCTATTGGGAAATGACTATTTCCCAACTGCTATTATGAATGCTACTGTGCTATAAAAATCATCCGGATAGCTTTTAGCGTAGCCTGACAAGGTAGAATCGCTTATGCTAATTCCAATTCTATTGCACCCAGAGCCAGTATCACATGCCCAGGCTACTTTATTAGTAGCGGTAATTGGCAGTGTGACGGGGTTTCCTTGTTTTATCGTGAATTTTCCCCACTGTTTAATAGCCGATAATCACAGCAGCTATTGACGACGCATCTCTCGATTCCACTATAAATCTTACGGCTGTCGTAGTGCTTGCACCTGTGTTCCAACAAGTCTTCCAAATAGTAGCCGTCGTTGCCGCTCCACCGACCAAATCTGAACACACAACCATCAATACTTTATGTGGCATGCTGATTGGCAATTGATAATCTACATAATAAGCAGGGCTGTTGATCGTTGGCATTCCCCACTGTTTAAACTACACCTATTACCGCAACGAACGCACTTACTGTCGATACTCTTAATGTTCCATTAGTTTCATAAGCATTGAATGATACAGTAGATTGTGTTTCATCGGTTGAATAGCCATAGCAATAACCATAATCGGTGCCGTGCCAAAATAACCGTCTCATTGTAATCGGCAGCGTATAGGTTCGGGCCGTAGAATCCTGATGTACCCACTGTATAATTAGGCCGCCGAAAAGTGAACCAAAGCATACATACCCATTTGTATCAATTAAATACTTTACTCCGCTATCATCTAAAAGCAGCTTTATAAGCTTTCCCAGTACTGAATCAGTGGTAACTGCAGAAACAACTGTGCCTAATGTTGTACTTGCAAGGCTTGCCATGATTCCGGAGTGCCAGTCGGTAATCTGGGCGGATTCTGTTTCCGGGTGCAGTGTGTCATATTCTTTATTCGTTTTGTTCCAGTGATGCAGAATTGCTTTAAGAATGCTCATTTTTAACTCTCCTTTATTTCAATCCAAATTACGTTATCATCTGTCGGCTCAGTCCCGCCTACATATAGATCTTCTGTAGGTACTTCTAACCATGTGCTGGAACCGTCTGACGGCTCTACGCTGATTGTGATCCCATTATTGATTGCATCGTAAACACCACCACTTGTTACCGGATTAGTGCTTCCTTCGGTCGGTGTGCTATCAAATGTAAGTTTCTTTTGAAATATGGCATTAAGTTCACCAAGAAATGTCTTCAACCTGTCCAGCGTTATCAGCTTTGCCATAAAGCATCACCGCCAAATCAGGAGAACAAGCCGGTGATGTCAGTATCGTCAGCGGTCGGATAGTCAGCCTTGGCCATGTAGGTACTGGAAGCATCCGCAGATTTCAGGTAAGCACTCAGATCCACGACACCGGACAGGTTATCCCAGCTGTTACCATTCCAGGCCACGTTGTCTCCGGCTTTGATGTTATTCGCAGTATCTGCAGTAGTGATGTTGTAAACATCTCCTACCGCCACGCCATTAGTCGGAAGTGCTGAATATGTGGCAACTGTCCCACAATATTTGAAAGCTGTGGAAATATCAGTTTTCTTCGCATAGGTGCTTACGATATCAGCAGTCTTTGCATAAGAACTTAAATCAACTTCCCCCTGGACAGCACTCAGTACGCCATTGCTGATGGTAAGGTTAGAGCCAACTTTCACCCCCCCTAAAACCGTGCTGGATGCAGTTGGAAGAGTATATGCATTTGCACCGGTTGCAATGCCTGCAAGCTTTGTTTTTTCAGCCGTGGTGTAGTCATTCGTAGAAAGTCCTTTGCCCGATTCCTGAGAAACAAAGACGTTTTTAAGCTGTGCAAGAAATGTTTTTAAATTCGAAAGTCTGATAATTTTATCAATTGTTGCCATTCTCTTCCCCTCCAAAAATATCTAAAATGTCCGTTTCATCGGCATAATCCTGATAATCTTCATTGGATGCCTTAATCATTCCGGTTAAAGTGCCTGTGGACTTCAATCGGCCGGTTAATACTCCCACGCTTTTGATAACTCCATAAAGCCTTTTATCCGTTTCCATCAGAATGTCACTTCCTCTGTAAGAATGAATGGTGATGGTGTGATAACAGTGGCAACTGTCCCATCTTCCTTTTTCAGCTGAACATCATAGCAGTAGGTCCCATAATCGAGAGATGATGTTTCTTCCGGATTGATTCTGATTGTTCCGTTCGAAACAGCTTTCTGCAGGATTACTGTTTTCTCTTTGGTATTTTTCTTGATAGTAAACAAGATGTTGTCTGTTTCTGCTATGGCATAATCGGAGCCATCATCCTTTTTAATGGAAAGCTGCAGAACGGCAGTGTCACCACGGGTTAGGGATATTACATTATCACTCACCTTCAGCATGGTTTATTCCTCCAATATTTCTACCCACAGTCCTTTGTCGTCCATACTTTCCGGCTTATTGGCTGTAGTCGTGACCTGCAGCCTATCATTCAAATCGCTCATATGGGCATAAACGATCGAACCGTCCACCAATACGGTTACATCGGCAGATGAACTAACAACCAAATCTACAACAAGCCGATTTTCGTCAGTTGGCGTATCTTTTGATGGAATAAAGTCATAGTCATTTCCGGCATTGCTGTATGCATAGAGAGTCTCGGATCCATCATCCAATTTCGCAAAGACGCCCAGCTCTCGGCAGACGAAGCCTTCTTCCAATGATGTATTGGAAGTATTAAAGGTAAGAGAAATCTTTTCACTGCTGCTGTCATCCACTTTAACGATAGGTAATGACATCTTAGGACTCTTCAGGTCGGTAAATTTTGTAAAGTCATTTGCAGTTTCCAAAACACCACTGCCAAGTTTTGCACCAGTAAATGTAAGCGTATGATTGTTTTGTGCCCGGATAAGCATTTTCATCCCGGCATCAGTAAATTTAAGCTTTGGAAATTTAGCCATTCGTTAATCCTCCCCGATAACAGATAATTTCTTGTAATTATGAACAACGGCGCCTGCCACATAAGCTGTAGAATCTTCGACTTCCAGATGGGCAGAAGATGACATTTCAACATGCAGATATTTATAATTCCTTGCTATACCAGCAGCATGAAATTCTATCTGGTGTGTCCCCAAGTTTCTGGAAGTCAAAATAATGAGATTAGCAGGCACGATGCAGCGGGCATAAATTTTTACCTTTTTCGCTTCCCAGATTGCATCTCCGGTGAGATGCAGTGCTAACGTATAAAGGCTCTCCCTGACTTCCGGAAGAATTGAATCCTCGCCGTACATCATGTCGTACATCTGCTTTAGAGTTCTTTCAGTATATGGTGTGAGGTTGTTAATGCGGAAAAAGATTTTTCGCCTTCTGTCCGGCAGAGATTCACCTGGCAAAGGAATAATGCCCAGCATCGTTTCCCACCGTGCAATCCCTTTTTCGGATGCATCATACACGAACGTATTAGCAAACCACTCCCAGGCTTCATCATAAAGAAGCCCGTATTCCGGATTTTCCGCCTGGGCAATGGCTTTCATTTCCTTTGCAGGAGACAGCACATCAGGGTAGTACCTCTCAACCTTCACGTCTCTTGTAATCTTTTTCATGATTACGCCTCCGTGACGGTGGTACAGGTAATGGTCCCGATTGTGGCAAGGTCAGTACTCGCAAGCTCGATATTTTCCTCCGCATCATTCAGCGTGGTATGAGAAATATCCGCTACATAGGACTGGTTCAGAAGCCTGCTTTCAATTTGGGAAATCCGCACAATAATGCCGCGGTTTTCAAATTTATCCGTATTCACGACTTCCGTATTCTGCCATCCGGCATTCAGCTCATCGAAATAAGCCTGGATAACGGATTGGATTTTATCCTTACATCCATCGTATGTGTTTGAGCCGGAGAATTTGATTTTCAGCCCTATGGATACAGCACTTTGTCCCGCCGCCTCAACAGTCACCCTGTGGCCGATAGGAGCAATGCCCACCCCCTGCTGGGCATAAGGGACGGGATCCAATGCTTCCTGCACTTCAGAAACAAACTGTTCAGTCGGAGGTTTATTTTCAGACGTAGAAAATACAACTTTGACAGTGCCTCCGCCATTCCATACGGGATAAACCTTGACGCCACCCACACCTTCCATAGCACCGACTTTTCCCAGGTAGTCTACGATGTTACCGCCATAAGCCTGTGCTTCGAAAGATTTCAGGTAGCGTGTCCGAAAATCTTCGGTTTCTTCTTCATCTTCCCCCGGCCGCTCAACTTCAGTGATTTCTACAGAAGTGAGCCCCTGTACATACTGAATAGGAACCGCTCTGCCGGATGTTTTATTTCCAATGGTTCCGGAAGTTTCACATACAGCCAGGTAGGTGTTATTTTCAGCACTGAGCTTCCCCGTTACCCTGTAATTAACCGTGTCTACGGAATACCTGGAACCTACAGGAAGTTCTACATCAGTTGGGAGAGCAGTCAGCACAACCACTGCATTTGATGCTTCGTAAGGAGAGAGCCCCCTTTCAAGAGCTCTTTCGATGAGATGTTCTCTATCTGCCGTATCTCCGAAGGTATTTTTATAAAAATAATCAATAGCCGCATATAAAAGCATAAATTCAATGGCCGCCGGTTTAGTGGCATCAAAAGCAATAGAGCCTTCCCGCCGGTCAATGCTCTTTGGCATTCGGTTTAGGAGCCTTTTTTCAATGACATCCTGGTTCTGGTCTTCATACATCAGCTGATTTTCACCGCCTTTTCTTCCTGCAGATCCCCGTAAATGGTAACCACTGTAAATTTAGCAAGCACGGAACCATCCTTTGTATAGGACAAATCAAAATCCGTCACATCATTGATACGGTCATCCTGTACCAGGGCTTCTCTGATTCTTCTTGGAATTTCGGGAAGAACGTAGGGAATTGGCTTTCCGAAGAGGTCTGCCAGCTCTACGCCATAGTTCCAGCTGTAAATGACATGCTTGTATCGCTCCGTGTTCAGAATCTTGTACACCGCCTGCTGGACGGCTTCCAGATCCGTCGTAATCGTGCCTTCGATTTTCTCATCATCAATCTTCATCCGATATGTCTTGTTCGGATATTTTTCGGTAGATGCGATGCCAATCGCAGTGCCCGTATCCGATGAATCTGTACCCGGAAGTAATGCCATTCAATCACCCCCACTGCCCAGACAAATTCGTATGATTGCTCACACGGGAAAGAACGATGTACTGCTGGGCTCCCTGCTGTCTGATAAGCATAACCTTCTCACCGGTGCTGAGCCCATTGTAGACGCGGATTTTCTTTCTGCCCTTGTAGTCATGGTTATGACTGGCAAATTCCGCATCACCGCTTCCGCCGGCACGGTTCTCCGTCACATGGTTGACTTCGATATCCACATCAAAATCCCGTGTAAGATCAGTAAAAAGGAGAAAATCTTCTGTAATGAGGTCTCTCTGACTGATCCGGATGGAAACCGGATTCGTGGATTCCACAGTACCGATGAGATAATCTCCCATCTTCATACCCTGCACAGTCTGGTTGATAGCCTGCTGTAGTGCTTCATATAGTTTATTGTTCATACCGGCTACCCCTCAGATGTCTTAATGATGGCCGTCGGAGTAAGTCCTCCCATAGCCGTATAATCACTTCCATGAATGACAGAGTTGGCGGATGACGAATTACCTATATATCCGCCTTCGCCGTCATAGATGACAACATGGTCCTGGTTCCCATACACAATAACGTCGCCTTTCTGCAGATTTGACGGATTGAAATCTTCCACCGCAATTCCATTTGACTCCGCATCACTCACAAGTGTCGGGACACTGACCACGCCATTATTGCATTCCTCTTCAAGGAAAGGCGAATAATAAGAGCCCACCTTACCGACTGCTTCGACGCAGCCTTCTGCTCCGTTATCCAGGGTCTGTCCTTCCCAGGCACTGGCACCGGCATCCACGCCGGAAGAAATATTCCCGCCGGAAGATTTCGAAGAAGACTTCGAAGCTCCTCCACCTCCGCCGGATGCGCCGCTGCTGATACCGGTAATCATGTCATTCCTTACGTCCATATCCATGGTATGTTCATGGTTGGAGAAATGATGCGTCACCTGCTCCACAATGGCAAGCTTCGCTTCATTATCCTCCTGGTTCCAGTCCGTATCACCGATATGGGCATTCATCCAGAGCATGGAGCCGCCGCGGATAGAGAAATCCCCCGCCGCTCCTTTGATGGTCAACGAACGGGAAACGCGGTTGTAATGGGAAAGCAGATGGTCTGCCAGGTCCTGCGGACTCTGGTTATGGGGATTTGCATTTTCATAGAACTGAAGGACACCCCACTGCTTTCTGGTTTCAGAAGCCTCGTAGTCTTCATTGGATGCAGGGGAATAATATACCTTGTGGCCATTATCGCCGTCATCCACATCCAGCTTGATAAGGTTGTAAGTCCCTTTATCGATAGTACCGGTGTAGCTGAAATCCTGCGCGGTATCAGAATCAATCAAGATATTGCTCTGCAGGTCTTCGATATCCTTAAGAGTCAGCTGCCCGCAGTCATCATAGAGAACAAACATCTTATCCGTATGAATCATGGTCAGGTCCAAAGCGTTCTGACACATATCCAGAATGGTGGTATTGGGCTCCCGCCGTTTGGCGATGACGAATCCCGTATCTGCTAAATCACCGGTAAGCAGCTCATAGTCCTCTGCCAGTTCCTTAATGACTTCCGAGGCCTTCTTCCCGATATAGGCAAAGGTATCTTTGTTCAGCAGGTACCGCATCTGGTCATAGGAAATGACATCCCACTGCTTATCCCGGTTCCTCTTTTTCTCAAAAATAAAGCCATGGAAGAACTGCGTACCATCCCAAAGCACATCAATGGTGTCTCCGTATTCCATCTTCAGCACATCATCATGGACAACTTTAAAGGTGAACTTTCCGGGAGCTCCTTTCCTGTGCAGCTCCCATGCGGCACCATCCAGCACAGCCGGTACGAAATATTCATCCGTTTTCTTATGGTGAACGATTACCTGCAGGCCTTCTCCGCCGGAAAAGGTATTGAGATTCGGTGCATCACTCATAATTTGAGCACCCGGCCTCTCACATCTTCCAGGGGATTACTGATGGCATTTTTCACCATCACGTCTTTCCAGTCAATGGAACCATTGCTGACTCCCTGCACAGCTTCCCAGATGCTCATCTGGTTAGTCACATCGATGGCATTGGGAATGGACTGGTCAAGCGCCTCACGAGGCTCATTCACAACAAATTTCTTATTGCCGTTTTCATCGGTCTGCACAGTTCCAGTCTTCGTGCCAAAAGCCCTGTACTGTTTCAGCTTCAGAGGCACCGTCACGTCCGTCCCATCTCTTCGAGCATCTTCCTCAATGGAATAGTCCTCAAGAGTGACAAGCATATTGGTAGAGAAGAGCATGTTGAACCCCTGCCCCATTCTTGTGACGATGAAGCGGAAAGGCTGGCGGCTCACTTTGTACTGCTCAAACTGGTTCAGGAAATATTCCGCCTTTTTGAATCCGAAAATATTTCCTCTCCCCAGCAGCCTGGACATCAGATAATTACCAGCAGCACTCGCAAGGCTTGAATCATAATTGGCCCATGGATAGCTGTTATTTGGCAGCCTGGCATCAAAGGATATTTCTGTAAGCCCCGGAGTCTTCAGCAGGTTACATTCTCCTTCATTGATAAGGTTGATGGTTTTATTCTTATTCTTCGTTTTTACGCTCATGCGTGCCGGAGGAACCGGCAGCTGAAGCAGGCCAAGGAAGAAATAATACATCAGATATGCACCTCCTGAGCCGCGTTCTGCATACTGCGCTGGATGCCTTCCGTCAGACGGTCAACTACACCATCGATATCCATGTCATTGGATACCTGGTTCGTGACCCCGCCCATTTCCACAGTGACAGAAGCCGTAGTATAGCGGTTGATAGCATTCCTCTCTGCGATTTCACGAAGGTAGCTCAAATCCTCATCCAGCATATCGATGGAATCAGCCATCTTTTCCGTATTGTCGGCTGTGGATTTCCCACTGTCTGCAATATCTCCAAGAGAACCGGATAAACCACTGTAGTCCGGCATATCCTGTGATGGCATGGAAAAGGAAGGGAGCATCTTCTTCCATTCATCATTCTGGATGAAGTTATAGGCCTTATCGCCCCATCCCGATACATGACCGATTTCCCCAATAGTCCCGATGTGGGTACCGAAGACCTTATTAATACCTCCGGCCGCCACGTTCAGTACCTTGATTAAGCCATTCACCGCACTGATCATGATGTTGACTGCACCCTGGACAATATTCGCGATTGCACGGAATGCTTCTGCAATGGTTGTTTTTAATCCCACCGTAGCAGAGCGCCATGCCATGAATATCCCGATAGCCGCAACAGCCGCGCTGATAACGATACCGATAGGATTAGCCAGAAGCACAACATTCAGCATCATCTGGGCTGCCGCCATGCCTTTAGTCACCGCAGTCCATGCCGCGGTAGCCGCTGTAAGGATCACGGTCTTGGCAGCCAGCAATGTTTCAATCCCTGCGTGGATTAATGCAGGGCCATTAGCAATCACCCATCCTGTAGCCACAGTAGCCAGATATCCAAGATATAATCCAAAGACTGTAAAAATGGCAGGGGCAAGTGTTTCCAATGCCTGTTCAGCAACAGTAACTCCTGCTTCAATCCATCCGGCAATATAGCTTCCGGCATTGATAGCCATGCTCGCCACATCAGAAAGGCCAACAATAACCGCTGCTAGAGCACTCCCCGCAACAGTCAGCCCTTGGGCAACACTTTCCATAAAAGAATGCATCGTTTCGCCATTTGCTATCTCGGACAATACACTGTAAATAGGGGAAAAAGCACGCTGTACCACATTCCCCATCTGCTGGGCAATCTGTCCGAAGGTGAGAGGCATCTGACGGAATCGTTCGTTGATATCGTCCATGTTATTGAAGATGGCACTCTTGACGATATCCGCCGTGATTTCGCCCTGGGCACCCAGCTGCTTCAATTCGCCCTGGGCAACGCCCATTTCCTTGGCTATCATCTGTTCAATCAGCGGAGCCGCTTCTGCGATGGAGCGGAATTCATCGCCCTGCAGCCTACCGGAGCCAAGAGCCTGTGTCAGCTGAAGCATGGCATCCTTCTGTTCCTGAATACCAGTCCCGCCGATAGTGAAAAGCTTCTGAATTCCTTCTACGAAAGGCACCACCTGCTTCGGATCCGGGAATGCGGCTTTGGCCGTCATGGCGATTTTTGCCACATTGGACAGCATGCCGTCATAGGAGCCTCTGGCTCTCATGGCTGATTCGAAGATGCGGTCATTCATTTCTGCCGCGGCTTCCGCACTCCCGGTGACCAGCTTCAAGCGCGCCTGCATGCCGGCATATTCATCAGAAGCCCTGGCAAGCTTTCCCGGCACCTCTGACAGTGCGGATACCAGGGCCGTAATGGCATTAGCCGCCAAATTGCCAATAGCAAACTGGCCAATGGCGCTGGAAAAGGCGCCTTTGACCTGCCCGATTACACCGGAAAGGCCGCTTACGGACTGTTTGGCTGCATCCGCCTGCCGGCCCACATTAGCAATGGATCTGGCAACGCTGTTTACCGAACCGGCATCCATAGTCATCCGCTCCACCGTATCATGAAGGCCATCCACACCGACGCCTGTCTTCTGGGCATTGCGCCTCATGGCGCTCAGGCTGTTGGATGTCTGGTCTATTGCATTGGCCATAGCTCTTAAAACGGGAGAAATTCCATCTATCAGGCGAATGCTTTCTTCAATGCTTGCCATAAACTACCTCCTTTCCGGATCAACTCTTTGCACGGGCTTTTGCCGCCGCCCGTTTGTCCCTGCGGACTTTGACCTGCACCGCAGCCACAATAAAAGCCCTTTCCTCAGCGGAGAGAGCCAATATGCGGGAAGGCGGCCAATGAAATTTAAATAAACAGTAATAGGCAATGCTTGCCCATGGATCATTGCCTTCAATCAGTTTTTTGCTTTTTTGATTTTATCGTTCATATCATTTTCGAAGCCCAGCGCCTGGGAGATAGCCTTGAAAAGGTCTGTATATTCCCCGGGGAGAAGCATCTTCTTCAGCAGGTCCTCTGCTCCTACAGCTCCGAAGTGACCCTGCAGGGCAGCGTCATTCAGATTGGGATAGGTGACGCAGGCAGTGCAGAGATGAGCCTGGTAATCAGCAAAGTTGGTGGATGTTTCCTGCTTGCCGGCAGGTCCGATGAACTTGTGTGTACAGGAAGCGACGATTGCTTCATTTTCATCCATGGAAATCAGTTTGAACTTCCACGGCACCGGTTCCCCCTTGCTGTCCTTGAACCGTTTGCTTGCTACATATGAAATGTCTTCCGACTGGATAGCCGGAGCGGACATAAACGCCTTAAAATCATCTGCCATGTACTAAGCCGCCTTTCTGTTAAAACATACCGTCAAGGTCCTTGAACTTGGACGGCATTTCCCAATCTTCAAAGGTAAAGTCGATATCCTGTTCCAGCCAGTCGCCGGAAGCGTCGAAATCCGCAATCACTGCGGAGTTAAGGTTGCAGTTTTTCAGGATAACTGTTTCCGTTCCTGCATCAGATGTCGGATCATCGGCTGTGACCTGCATATCAAAATACACATCGGCACCGGTGTCCTTATAGTCCTTCAGCATCTGTGTGAAACGGGATGTATTCTTGTAAATCGTCATAGAACCGGTCCCATTTCCGCCGGTAGCTTTATGCCCCTGTGTTACCCGGCCGAGAATATCAACTTCCGCCTTTTTCTTTTCGAACTTGGCTTCCAGTTTCTTCGCCTGGAACAGCAGGAACCGTTCTCCATCCACAGTAACGTAAGCAGATGCCAGGCGAGCGGAAACCACATCCTTCGCCTGCATAGTACGAATTGCATTAATGGCCATCTAAATCCCTCCTTATGCCACAATAGTTGTCAGATACAGCTTTTCCATGCAGCAGGTCGGCTGTACCTCTTCATTGCAGAGGACCGCGGTCTTTTCCGTGCCCTGTGTCGGAATTTCCGTATCTTCCGCTTTGTAATTCTGGATTGCCCTTACGCGCTGATATTCTTTTCTGAGATACACCATATCTGCCCAGAGCGCCTTGCGGCCTTCATCATCATTCTGTTCCTTGCCCAGATAGGTCTTATTGAACAGGTTGGCTGTATCAATGGCCAGCTGGTCAAGTACACGGATAACCTGATTATGGGAGAAATCAGAATTCTTTCGTTTGGTGAAGGATGTAAATGTGTTGATATCAGTCAGCACCTTGACGGTCCCCACAAGTTCGCCGGAAAGAGTTTCCTGCACGTTGTGGAAAATAAAGCGGCCTGTCTGGATAGCTCTCTGCAGATCCAGCTGGCTGTACTTCGTATCCACAGTGTATTCCCCATCATAGGTTGAATTGGTCAGAGACGCATTGATAGCACAGGATGCTTCCGCACCGGTCAGCCAATATACAAGGCTTGCAGGAGATGCACCGGAATCAGTCACCTTGTTGGAGATAGAAATAATTCCTTCATGGTCAGCGCCTTCCAGACCATAAACAACACACTGGAACTTGGAACCGGTCTCATCCCTCATGCGCTTTGTGAAGTTCACGAAGAGCTGACGGATAGTGGTATCGGTACCGGGATAGCCGATGACGTTGAAATAGTAAGGACTGATAGCATCCAGATAATCCTGGTACTGCTTGGAAGTCACTACGTCACCGTTGCTGCCGCCGGTGAGCGGAGCACCTGCAGTCGCTGTCAGGGCTGTATCGGTCTTGGTCTTCCACACTACATAGTCGTTATCTTCAACTTCAGACCATTTGGTGAGAAGTTTCTGTTTATCCACCACAGTAGTTACGCCGTCAACCTTAATGTAGGTGTTGACGTCAAATTTATCCGTATCATCCACATCTGCCACCACTTCGGTAGTAATGTCATTGCCACGGATACCGGGATATTTGGCAGTCGCCATGGTATTGGCCGCCTTAACCGGGCTGTTTGCCAGACGATAGAAATAGACCATTTTCGCATGAGTGAAAAGGTCACGGAGAGGCTTCAGCTCATCAGCCGCATAATCATAGCCAAAAAGCGCCATGGAATTATCCTGAAAATCTTCTGCTGTAACCGCAAAAACCTTATCTTCCGGTCCCCAATCCAGTTCCAGGGCCATGTTTGCATAGCCGCGGTCTGCAATAGCCGCTTCCGCTCTGTATTTAGAAACGAAATTGATATAAGTACCCGGCAGGATTTTATTCTGGAACTGCCAGGTTCCTCCGCCTAATGCCATTTATATGCCTCCTTATGGGTTTACTTCTTCCTGTACCGGTTTAGCCAGGGCCTTGCTAAGAAGATCATCGACCTCTTTGGCGGTGTATGTCTTATCCGGTGCAAGGATAACGCGCAGCATATCTACATATGCCGCATATTTATCAGATTCTTCCAACTGTGCCAGTGTAAATACCGGTGCAGCTGCAGCTTTAGTATCAGCCATTCCATTCACTCCTTCGTGTGCTGAGTTAATGCAAGAGTTTCCATGTAAGACTCCTTATCGCCTTCCAGATAGATGAACCGGTTGTAGGTCACGTTGATATGGAGGATGTCATTATCAATGGCGGCCGTAATATCATGCCCTCTGAGCGAATCCCCCTCACGGGTAGAAATCACTTCAAGAGCAAGACTGATAGGCCGGATGGATCCCTGCATATCGGCATAATCAGGGCTGTCGCCCGCCGTCATGCCGGTAAAATAAGAAATCTGGAAAGTTGCGGATTCAAGGTATCGGTTCCCAAGCTCATGTTCCATCTGGGAATCAATCATCTCAACAAAAAAGCAGGGCTCTTTAAATCTCTGCCTCTGCATGGTCGTATAAATCGGAATCGTCCCGTTTGAAACGGTATGGAGGGCATCCACGATTCCCTGAGCTATATCATTCATGTAATCCCTCCTGGAGGAAACGACGCAGCCGCTGGCGGATAATGGCCGGAGCTTCGCGGGTAAGTTCATCATGGGAAATCCGAAGCATATGAACGCCCTCCACCCATGGTTTCACCAGTCTTTTGCCAAGTACAGGAACAAATTGCCCCACGTTCTGGCGATGGCCATATTCCACATAAGAAGCATACTTCACATTGTTTCGAACAGTTGCAACATAGCCATTCCCCATCCGGCGGGCAGTATCCATGTTCCAGCCCCTTCGGAGATTGCCTCCGGCCCGAAGCCGTTTCAGCTTTATCTGGCCTTTCTTCGGACCTTTCTTGTACCTCACATATTTGCCGCTTCCGTCTTTGATGGGCTCAAATTCCCCGGGTCCTACAGGCGTCTTCTTTCTCACCTTTGCCAGCATCCTGCCCGCCAGCTCATCGGTGCATGACTGCATGAACACTTCCTTTTTCGGTCCATCAGCCAATGCCCGAAGCTTATCTGCGAATTCCTTCATCGTCATACTCATGGATGTTCCTCGTAAAGGGTAAGCTCCACTTCCTGATGATGCAAATACACTGCCGGCACTCCGGAACACTGGTAAACAGTTGAGGTCCCATCAGCGGCTGTCACCGTTACCAGAGAGCCGGGGAGAATCTTGACGTCCTTCGTAATGAAAAGCGTAATACGCTGCGTCATCACTCCCGGTGCAGGACCGCCCTGGCTTACCGGCGGCATATCTTCCACATTTACCCGGCATGGATAGGATGTTCCCGCCTCTGCTCTTTTCATGGATGACTGGTGAGTATCCGGATCAGTGACTTTTTCATAAGCCTGTATGGTGCACTGAGCATCGTACAAGCTTTCAATGGCTAATTCTACCAGCGGATTTTTCGGAAACATGCGCACTCATTCCCTTCATCACTGCAGAGGACGGCCTCGATGGACTTCAGCCGCTCTGCGGGAGTATCGCCCGTGATTTCCACAGAAACCTTGCCCTCCGTAATCCGTCCCACCGTCTGCAGCCCATCAGTACCGACGATTTTCTCCATTCTTGCATTGATATACCGTCCTGCCGCCACGCGGGTATGAAGCGGGTCCAGTGCATCGGGAAGTGTTTCCTGATTGATATCATTGAGGAGTTCAGTCTCCGTTGATTTCCATAAATAGGAAATCAGGGAATCATCTCCGGAAGGGACTTCATAGCCTGTATAAGCACGGATCAGCAGTGTTACATCATCAAGCATATATCCCCCTTAAATAAAATCAGGCTTCAGCAGGTGCATTGACACGGATAGCATCCAGCGCATTGTCCTTAATCCAGAGGTCATGGTACTTTCTGTAGTCCATTCTCCATGCGTTTGCGTCCTGGTTGGTGTTCGGGTCGAAAATGCGGACAAGGTCCTGCTTGGAAACAGCGATAGGTGCACGGCGGGACAGAACAATCCAGTTAATATCAACCGCATTAGATGCCGGAGTAAAGCCGCCTGCATCCTTGGTAGCGCCTGCATCAAAGGTATATGCAGATTTGAAACGGGCGGAAGGAACGTCCACAATCGGGATATCGTTGTAAATCTTGACCTTGGTCTTCACGCTGCCGTTCTGGAATTCACCTACATTGATATAGCGGTCTACGTTTTTCGCCGCATCCAGAATAGCCTGTACCTTGTAGGACATAATAATCAGCATCGGTTCGCTTTCACCGATGGTGTCCTGGATAGTAGTAATATCAGAATCCAGTGCGTCAAGAATGGAAGCTGCTGCTGCAGTGTAGGTGGTCTTATGGGAATCGCCTGCTGCCTTGAAAATGGAAGCATAGCGGTAAGCATCAATTTCCGGCACAACCTTGGTGCGCTGGAATTCGCCCATTACGGCACCTGCAGAAGCGATGAAATTGGTTTCATCCACATCCATAGCATCCAGCTGGAAGGAACGGCCGCGGTCCATAGTCATTTTCTTGGTTTCATAGGACAGAGTTACGGATCCCTGCTTGTAGCCGGCATCGCGGTCATAATCACCAAGACCTACCAGGGAAATTTTCGGAATTTTGACTTCATCGCCGCCGCTGTATTTAACCTGGCCGGCATTGGCTTCCATCCATGCAGAAGTGGCAGTTGCCAGCATCTGCTTATCCAGTTCTTTCTGGAAAATCTTTGCATATTCAAGAGTATTGATTGCCATTGTATGATTTCTCCTTCACATTTTTAAAAACCATTTAACGCCTTGGAAAACTGGCTTGCCACATTATCGGCATCGTTCGGCGCAGCACCGGAATCCCCCGGATGCAGGCCATCAGCCTTTGGAGCAGCATCCTGGGCTTCGAACAGATAACCATCACTCTTCTTAATGGCATCCAACTGTTCGGGCAGTCCAATAAGCTTACCATCAGAGTCCAGTTTGACGTTTTCCATATTGAGCAAAGCCTTGACTGCTTTTCCGTTCTTCGCTTTTGCTCCGGATAATGCATTTTCCACAGCATAGTCCAGCTGCATCTGGGAAATGTTCTTTTGGTATTCCGCTTCCCTGTCTTTGGCAGCTTTCTTCATATCCTCCAGCTGCTTGGAAAGGCTTTCATTATCCTTATTATTCTTTTTTAGGTCTTCCAGCTCTTTATTCCTCGCCTCCATTTCACTTTTGGCATGCTTGAGCTCATCCAGCTTCTGGTTAAACTGGCTCTTGGCCACATAGTTCTTTCCATAGTCATCGAAAATTTTAGCAACCTGGTCATCCGTCAGCCCAAGGGCCTTCAATTCTTCTTTCGTCATGCTTGAAACCTCCCGTTTCGCTTAATTTTCGTGAGCCACACCTCACGTCTCTGGTCTTGTCGTTTTACGCCTGACAATGCTAAAGCGGCAATAAAAAAGCACCCCTTTTCAGAGTGCCTTGATGCCAATATTTAATTTATGAACTCAAATCCGGAAGCAGATTCTTTATCACGCTCCGGGAGTTACATCTTTCAATCCCTTCAATACTTTATAGGCTTTTTTCATCATGGTGTTTTCATTCAGATACTCCGCCCCTTTGATGGTAAGTATCGGTCTGGTCATGCGGATGCACGGCGTCTGCCGTCCAATGGAGTATATAAGAGAAACACCTTCAACATATCCATTCTTGACCAGCTGCTCCATAATGATTTCCCACCGGGTCTGCGTAATGCCTAAAGTTTCTGCAGAAATACAGTTTTCATCAAAAATTTCATAATCCATGGATTTTTCTATGGCTTTCAGAATCTTGTATATGATAGAAAAATACTCCATGATTATCCTCCTCACAATCACATAAAACGGAGCTTTCGGATGATTTCCGGAGAGCATCGGATACTAAATTCACAGGTCCCGTCTTCTGACAAGTCAAGGTCTGAATTCAGTTCGCAGCATCCGAAGTTCATCCGTTCAAACCGACCATCTTTCCGGAGCAGGTCCCCCTGGAAGCCGATGCGGTCAATTGTATCTGCATCAATTGTCCGCACATCCTTATGGGCAAATGTAATCATCAGCAAAGCGTGACGGCCTGCGATGACTTTCCCGGAGCCCAGGGCAGGCACCACCTTGGAATCTTCTACGATTTGGATTTCTGCCCTGCACTTCGCCATCAAATAACGATCATTGCCGCAGATGGCATACAAGCTTCCATTGTCTGCAGGAATTGTTTTTATGATTGTTTCCATCTACGTAACTCCATGTTATTAACATTTAGATGTATTTTTTTAATTCTGGGTAAACATCAGACATTTCCATCAAAAAGTTTTTACATGCTTCGTCTTCAGTATCAAAATCTTTATCATAAATCTTTTCTGCTCGTTCAGTAATCAACAGACGATACTTGTTTCCTTTATGCTCTAAATGATACACGACTTCAAAAATAGGACCACCAACACCATAAATTTTATAGTAGCATGGCTCGATTTTCTCTTTTCGCATAATTGTCAGCAATTCATTGCCTGTCATTGTCTGTCACTTCTTTCAAAGCATTAGCATTAATCAAGTCAATAATCCGATTAGGAAGCAAATATTGGATTCCCATCCCTTTTTTACCAAACCACGGAGCGATAACACCCATCATGACGTTATTTATGTCCTTTAAAACTTTGTACTCATGATAATTTTTTAAATCTGTATTTCTTGGTAAAGCCCGTTGTTCAAAACTTATACCTTCAGGACTAACATAACGACCATTGCTTTTCCCATATCTAGTAATTAATTTTGCTCCTGCCGTTAATGTAATAGCAACTGGTGTTCCGATAGCCCCATCATTAGATGGATAAATAGGGTCTCCATTATCAGCGTAATACCTTTATTCGCCTTTTTTACCCACAGTATACGGCTGCTTCTGTTCTTTAGCAAGTTCCCCTATAAATTTATCCGTAGGCGGATTGATATTGAGCCTCATAGCCACTTCACCGGTTTTATCATCCACGAATGCCTTTTTCCATGCAGGAAAATCAACTGCCCTTACCATTTTTCCCTTCTGAGTATCCGGGTCCCTCATCCACCTATCCGAAGTTTCATCTTCGAAGTAGGGAATCAGTGTGCACCGGCAGTTGGGATGCATAGGCGGCGCCGTGACGCCCGGGATGGCGTCTTTACGGTCAAATACCTTTTCATCCAGCTCACCGCAGGTATCACAGGTATGGGCTTCCAGCGTAGCCAGATACTGCACTTTATCAATGCCCATATTCTTGAAGCTCTCTTTATCCGCAAGGCTCTGGGCATAGGTGCATTCCGTATTCACAAGCCGGAGCGCCTGGTATTCACCAACGTTCATCTTTCCTGCAATCCGCTTTCCTGCCTCTGCAGGGCTTTTACCCTGGAGAAGCACCCGGGTAAGCTCTCCCTGCAGCTGGTCTGCCAGCTTATCCCTGCTCTCCCATATGCGGGAAGACCACGTCTTCCCATCGGATGCCCAGGGCTGTTTGAGCAGAGTATTCAGCTGGTCATCCGGAATCTGTGCGATTTCAGAAAACTTTCCTTCACGCTGCTGGTTCAGATATTCGTTGTGGTAGTACTCATTCGTATAAGCATCACGAACGGCACCGGCTGTTGCATCTTCCGTCTGATGGTAAATCTCATACAGCCGGTTCCTCATCTGGAGCTGTATCTGCTGGAGCCTTGTTAAATGGACCCGCGCACTGGCGGCCTGCAGTTCTTTGGTCCACTGCCCATCACTGTTAGCTCTGGCCTTTTCTTCGAATTCCTTCAGATCCATGCGAAGGGCCTTCATGCTTCTGGTATCCAGCACCTTCTTGGCATCAGCCAGGCTCATGCCTTGCTCATCAGAAAACCGGACATACCAGGATTCGATATCCTTCTGCACATCATTCATAGCCTTCTGCCATGCTTCAGCCAGCTCTGCATTCATCCGGTCCAGTTTCTGACTCTGCTGTTTGGAAAATTCCAGAGCTCTTTTCTTCCAGTATTCCCTTGACCGCTTAGCCTTTTCTTTTGGATCCATGGCTATTCACCATTATTCGGATACTGCTGATTTCCAAAACTGTTCTGATAAGGATTCATCGCATCCGCTTCCTGCTGGCGCTGCTGTTTCAACTTCTCCAGCTCAGCTGCCGTGTCTTTTGTCCACGGATGATGGGCGATGATGGTTTCATCGGAAAGAATGCCCACAGAATTCCTGCAGTTCTGGATTTCTTCCGCCTGGTTGGTCAGCATATCCCGATTGAAAATAAACTGCACATCTCCTGCAGGAGTGATGTGCTTAATGTTTGTCAGGTATGTATTCACAAACCACAGCAGATTTTCAAAGCTTTCCTGAAATTCACTTTCCATATCATCCGCTTCCAGGTCGATATCTGAATAAGCTGACTGGATATTCAGCTGGTTCGCCTGCCCGGAAGTAAACCTTTCGTCCTTAGCATCAAAGCCTCTGCCGTTTTCAATGATGGCCTTCTTCAGAAGCTTCTGTACCAGTTCATAGTTATCCGGATTGACTTCGATGTGAAGTGCTTCCACACCGCCTTTGGCATAATCATCCCTCCGGATTTTCACACATCCGTAAGTCATGAGGTTCTGCCGGAACTGGTCCAGATTCTCACCGTCATAGTTGTAAAGCACCAGAATGGTAGAGCGGATATCTTCAGAGAGGTTATCAAAGAAAGAGCTCATGAGCTGGTTCAATGCATCCTGCAGGCACTTCACGCGGCAGATCAGCGGGTGTTCCATATCATTCGCCCTGAACGGGATTAATGGAATCCTGTCCCAATTCATAGGCCGCCCGTCAATCTTCATGTAAGCGGAATCCGTGTTTTCATTATCCGGAATCAGCCTCTGATTATCGAAGATATAGAATTTCACGCCGTCCTTGGTGTAATATTCCACCTTCGTAATGACCTTCGGAGTTCTTCCCTCATAAACAGTGACAGGATAAATCCGAAGCGCCGCATCCAGCTCTTCGTGTTCATCGTCATGCCAGAATGGCAGTACCTGGTATCCCGGGATAAACTTGATTTTCAAATCTCCTGTATCGGAAATATAAGGGAGCTGCCAGGAAATCCCGCAGTTCAGTGCATTCTTTCCGGTCTTCTTCAGCTTCTTCATATAGCGGGCATTGAATATACTATCAAGAGCCTGTTCATAAGCCCCATCCTGCCCGTCCGTTTTAAGTTCTATCGGCTTTGCCAGCAGATAGTTGGCCTTCTGGTCTACAAGCTTGGCATACTGGTTATCCATGATGCGGTAATTCACCAGATTATGGACCGCCTGCCTGGTACCGCCGGCACCTATCATCATGCGCTCCTTATGGTCAATGTCCTGATGGTCACCGTAGTAAGCGCAGCCTTTCAGCATATCCTCATGAGCCGGTCCGGCCATCCATCTCTTGATTTCCTCTTCCAGGAACTCGATTTCCGTCATGCCAGACTGACTGACACGCCGGATAATATCGTTCCAAAGCACACCGAGATTAAAAAACATGTAACCCTCCACTCATGCAAATGAAAAACCATCTTCCTGGACCGCATCCATGATTCCGTACCTCATGGCGTCCATAAGATGGTTGTTGTAATCTACCGGTTTGTTGATAAGCACACCGGTCTTATTATCCGTATCCCATTGATAGGTCGATATTTCTGTCAGGAAATTCACGCATCGCGGATGAACAACGATGTGGAAATCCTGAATACGCTGAATCCCATTATTGATGCTGTCTTTCCCTTTACGGGAAGCATGGACCCTGATAATGCCCGCTTCCCGAAGCTCTGCAATGGATTTCGGTTCAGCCGAATCAGCGATAATTCTTTCCTTGCCATATCCTCTCCGGATGAGAAGCTTTGCAATGTGCTGGTTCGTCAATCCCCGCTCATACATCTCATCAAATACATAAATCGTTTTGCTTCCTTTATCTACCAGCCCGCAGAATAAAGCAGTCGGGTCATTGGTATATCCGAAATCAAGGCCGAAAGCAGAACGTACACCCGGTCTGGAACGGACCTCATCAATATCGAAGGACTTTTCCTCCCAATTATCATAGACAAGGCCTTCCACAACACCCCAGTTCCCCAGCCCCGCCACACGGTAGCGCTTGGGATTTTTCTTCATGGCTTCAAACAATGCCATATCCGAATCAGAAAGGTATTCATTGCACATGTAATTTGTCGTCATGGCCAGGGTGTTTTCATCCGGATCATCGAAGAAACGCTTTTTTAACCAGTGCCGGTCACTCCATGGATTGAATGTAATCGTGACCTGTGTAAAGAGCCCATCCGGAAGAAGACCACGGATAGATTCATCCAGCCTGTCGAAATCGTCTTCCCTGGTAATCTCATAAGCTTCTTCTATCCACATCCAGCAGAGCACGCCCTTTGGTACTGAGATGGATGTGATTTTTAAAGGATCGTCAAGACCTACGAAAAGTATACGCTGCCCGGTAGGGATATAAATGATTTCCATCGGGTTTCGGGTAGCACGCCAGTAACGTCCCACATGAAGCCGTTCGATGGCCCAGCACAAATCAGAGAAACAGGAATTCTGCAATGTCCTTGCAACCTTGCGGACCACCAGCAGGTTGGCCGCGGGATACTTCATCATGTGATAGATGTACCAAAGGGCAGTTGTCTTCGATTTCTTACTGGCACGGCTGCCTTTAACCACGCGATATCTACCCTGCCATCTCCAGAACTTCCCATATCCACCGCCAACGATGTCTGCCACATTGACTTTAATCACGGACATCGTCACCGCCTTCCAGGATAACTGGACCTTCGTCCACATTATCTATAGCGGCCGAATCAAGGCCAAAACGCTTAGCGAGCTGCTTGGCCGCATCCAGTCGGTCATGAGCTAAAAGCTGTTTCTTGATAATTCTGGCAGAGCTGTAGCCTTTACCATTACCTTCAACAACAACGACTTCTTCCTGTGTCTCACCGCGCATGGAAGCTGTCAGAAACTGCATGACTTCCTTCGCATCAGCGATCTGCGCGTCCTCGAGCTCTTTCAACCGGGCCTCCAGTACTTTTCTGACCGTAGGTTTTCGTAAGTTTTCACG